>Ga0308171_1000122_pt1 | contig 239204 bp, 207 predicted proteins | sample PhyGR1_FD_202135 | JGI IMG/M metagenome (GOLD analysis project Ga0308171, IMG submission 202135) | Phyllosphere microbial communities from UC Gill Tract Community Farm, Albany, California, United States - DLSLSG.R1 | ecosystem: Host-associated > Plants > Phyllosphere > Unclassified | place...
CGTCGTGGATGTGATGGAAGAGCTGGTCAAGTTCACCCTCCTGGTGCGTGGCCGCAGTGACTACCTGGTTGATCGCTACAGCGAACGAAAGGGGGCTGTCGAAGCGGCCGCGCTGACCGCCGCGGCCGGTGTCGTCGAGACTGCACTTAATGAAAAGGAGAACGCATGAACGCTGTCATTTATCACAACCCCAGGTGCGGCACCTCGCGAAACACCTTGGCGTTGATTCGCCACGCCGGCATTGAGCCTGAAGTCATTGAGTACCTGGTCAACCCACCCAGCCGATCTGGAACTGGGGCTGGACGATCCCGCGTTGAGCGAGGACGCGCTGCTGGATGCCATGCTGGCCAATCCTATTCTCATCAATCGACCCTTCGTCCAGACCACCATGGGCACGCGCCTGTGCCGGCCCTCCGAGGTGGTTCTGGACATCCTGCCAGCAGTGCACGAGCCCTTACCAAGGAAGATGGCGAAGTGGTGGTCGATCAGGACGGCAAGCGCGTCCGCTGAGTTGCTAAGTGGCAGGGAGAGTTCGCGAGCATGCAAAGCGCGTCCAAGCAGCCGCAAAAGCTGCCCCGGCTGATCGTTGCGCTGGGAGTGGGCCAGATCATTGCGTGGGCCAGCAGCTATTACCTGTTGGCCATTCTGGCGCTTCCCATGTCCAGAAGCACTGGCTGGATCGAGCTGCCATTGTGGGAACACAAACGAACTGCTGCGCCGTCTTTGAACGCACTTTGCTTGAAGTAATTGCAGATTTACGTGGCGCCGGGTTGCAGATTTACCTGCTTCGTCAAGGGAGGCAAGACTCGGATCCACAGCCAGACCAGTCTCAGACTGCCAAACGTCATTTCGCATAATGTATATTATGTAAAACCGCGGTCAGGCTGGCGGGCTACTACGTGTCGGCTTTCCTAATTGTTGTCAATTTTACCCTTAACCCTGCCAGCCATTGATTTCATGGAGGTTTTTGTTGCTCAGATGACAGCATCTAGGGAAGCAGAGTGGCCGCATAAGAGCGTTCGCCCAGGCGCCTTCTCCATAGTTCCGAGTGCCTATAAGGCACCCCGAAGGAATTGGGGTACGCTCTGACAATGCACAAGCCTAATGCCCGACCCCCCGAATTTGGCTCTGCTGAGGACTTTGCTGAAAAGGCAAAGAGCCACACTCAGTGGTTCCAGGCAAAGGTCGAGCGCGCCTTGGCTGACAGTAGGCCGACGATTCCGCACGACCAAGTGATCACTGAAGTACGCGCCGCAATCGCCGCTGCCGCGAAGCGGAAGACACTCACGTGAGCCTATGGTGCCTTGGCCGTGGCCTTCTTAGCTCGTTTTGAAGCTTTCTTAGGAGATTTTTGAGCTTGCTGATTTCGCCGAAGCGCTGCCTCGAATTCGGCGGGCAGACTTTGGAGCCTCGCAAGTTGCTCCTCAAGCGCGGCGCTCCTTCCGCGCTGGTTGTCCGCCTCAGCGGTTGCCGAACTGGCTGCGGCTTGCGCTCGCTCCACGGCATGCCGGAGCTCCGCCTCAACGACGGCGTGTTTCTTTACCGTCGCAGCAAGCTGCGCTTGCAACAGTCTGACTTCTTGCCGGGCCTGATCTACGTCGCGTAGCGCTCGATCCTCGGCAGATCTGACGTACTGGCCAAGCGATTCTCGCTCAGATCTCGCCAACTCCTGGACTTCCTGCACCCTAGCGTTGAGTGAATCCCGCGCTGCCTCCAGCAGTTCCACACGCTGATGACTAGATTTCAGTTGTTGCTTCAGCTCGCCGATCTGGGCATGGAGTTGCTCCACTAGTCTCTGAAGCTCTGTCGCACGTGCAGTGGCAAGCTTCTCCGAAAGATCGGCTGCCTCTGAAAGAGAGCGGATCTCGCTCGCCTGTTTTTCTAACTCCTCCTGCTGACGGTGGTGCTCTTCGCGCTCAGCTGAGAGCTCCCGCCTGGCCTCGGCCAGATCTACCAGGGCCGCCTCTCGAGCATGCTGTAGGGCCAGCGCCCACCACTGCCCGGCGATCTCCGCAAGAACGGCGGGAGCGTCCTTCAGATCTGGTCGCTCCGGCTGCAGGCGAGTGCCTAGATTCTTCCACCAAGTCTCCAGCCAGCGCGTCACCGTGTTGGGTGACCCCGTACCAAGGTGGCCGCGGATGCGCTCTACCGTTGGTCGCTCGCCGCTGGCGACCAGTTCGTCAGCAGCCGTGTGAACGTCGGATTCGGTGATGCCACGAGCCATAGAATTGCCTCCTGTATGGGCACCCTGCCCCGTTGATTCCGTACTGGCGATAAGTGATGATTATCGTGGGTACGCACTATAATTCGTAGTACACATTACATAGTATGAAAGATATTTATATGATTCCCGTACTCGCCACGACGGCCACTAGCCTGGTGCTACCGGAACAGCTGGCCCGTCAGGCCGTCGATGCGGTGCGGGAGCTGCTGGCCGAGGCGGCCGCCGAGAACACCACTCGCAGCTATACCAGCGCCCTGCGTTACTGGGCCGGCTGGCATGCGGCGCGCTACGGAATCGAGCTGGCGTTGCCGGTACCCGAAGCCACCGTGCTGCAATTCGTGGTCGACCATGTGCAACGCCGCTCGACTGAGGGCGAATTGGTTTGGGAGTTGCCGTCGGCCGTCGACCAGGCCTTGGTGGCCGCCGGCCTGAAAGCCAAACTTGGACCCTGGACGCTGGCCACCGTGCGGCATCGGGTCGCGGTGCTGTCCACCGCGCACCGGCTCAAGCAGGCGGCCAATCCCTGTGAGCAGCCGGCGATCCGCACCGTGCTCAGTCGCGCGGCGCGGGCCGCGGTCAAGCGCGGCGAGCGGCCGCGCAAGAAGACTGCCATCACCCTGCCTGAGCTGGAGGCGCTGCTGGCCACCTGCGACGACAGCCTGGAGGGCATTCGTGACCGCGCCCTGCTCTGCTTCGGGTTCGCCAGCGGTGGCCGTCGGCGCAGCGAGATCGCCGCGGCGGACCTGCGCGACCTGCGCCGCATCGGCGAGGCGGGCTACATCTACCGGCTCGAGCACAGCAAGACCCAGCAGGCCGGCGTTACCACCACCTCGACGCCGGACAAGCCGGTACTGGACCGGGCCGGTCTCGCCCTGCAGGATTGGCTGGACGCGGCAGGCATCACCGAGGGGGCCATCTTCCGGCGGCTCTGGAGGCAGCGCGTCGGCCCTGCCCTGTCCCCCGCTGCGGTGGGTGAGATCGTGCAAAGGCGGGCCCGCCTGGCCGGGCTGGAGGGGGATTTTGGTGGGCACAGCTTGAGGTCAGGGTTCGTGACCGAGGCCAGCCGCCAAGGGGTGGCGCTGCCGGCGATCATGCAGCTGACCGAGCATCGGTCGGTGTCGAGTGTTGTGGGGTACTTTCAGGCCGGCGGAGCCTCAGCCAACCCCGCTGCCCGCTTGCTCGAAGACTGATTCTTAGACAACCTGCCGCGAACTTGCAAATACGTGGACTGCCATGCTTCCATTATTACTCGAGCAGATTTCCGTCCAATAGAGTTCAGGGAAAGAACTATGAAGCTCCGCCAGCTACGCATTCACAACTTCCGCTCAATCGCCGACGCGGACATCGAAGTCCACGATTACACCATGATCGTGGGCGCGAACAATGCAGGTAAGAGCAACATCGTTGCTGCGCTGCGGGCTTTTTACGAGGACATTAAGCATTCAAATGATGACCTCCCGAAGATGCCCGGTGCTCAGGTTGATGAGTCCTGGGTTGAGCTTTCATTCCACCTGACAGAAGCGGAGTGGAATGGGCTGGCGGACAAGTATAAGGAAGGTGCCGAGGGCCGCGACCTTACTGTTCGCCGCTATTTTAAGTCCACGGACAAGGAGCGTTTCAAGGCCAGCCAAAGCAACATTTACGCTATTGTCAACGGTGAGCCGGAGAAGGACCTATTCTATGGGGCCAAGAATGTTGGAACCGCAAAGGTCGGTAACATCATCTACATTCCGGCGCTGACCACTGCCGCCGAGCAGATGAAGACCAGCGGTCCGTCGCCGCTGCGTGACATGCTCAACCTAATGCTGAAGCGGGTGATCGCACAAAGCCAAGCCTTCAAGGAGATGGAGAGCGCATTCTCGAAATTGAATGATGAGGCGCGTGGTGAGGAAGGGTTCTTGTCGCGGATTTCAGGGCCCATCAATCAATCCATCGAGCAATGGGGTATTCGCTTTGACATGGGTGTGAACCCGGTTGCACCGGAGGACATCACCAAAAACTTGATTCGTCATGGCTTCGTGGACGCGATGCTCGGCGAAACCTTGTTTGCGCTTGATCGCTATGGTCACGGGTTTCAGCGGTCGTTTCTATATGAACTTATCAAGCTGGCCCCCAGCTTCACTGATGTTAAAGTGGCTGGAAAGAAAGAGTTTGACCCGGATTTCACGCTCATCTTGTTTGAAGAGCCAGAAGCGTTTCTGCATCCAGCCCAGCAGGAAAACATGGCTTACCACCTTCGCAGGCTGGGGAGCGGAGACGCCCAGCAGGTAATTGTGACCAGTCATTCGACGGTCTTCGTTGGCAAGGTCGCTGACGATCTATGTCAGATTGTTCGAGTTCATCGCAATAACGGGACCAGCGGCATCGGGCAGGTCAAGAAGGCAGACCTCAGTGGTGTGCTTGGGCAAGGGTATGAATTCAAGACATGGCTGGAGGCCTACGTCAACGATCCGGCCGTGCCTGACAACGCCAAAGGGAACGCTCGAAAGCTTTTGCAAGGAGCAACCGAAGACGCAGCCATTGCCGAGCAGGAAGAGCGGTTTCGCTATCAGCTCTGGCTAGATTCCGAGCGTGCGTCGATGTTCTTCGCAGACCGAGTACTTCTTGTGGAGGGCGCAACCGAAAAGGCCCTGTTTGCATGGCTGCTTGCACGCGATTGGCATGATCTGTGCCGGCACCGCGTGGCGATCGTCGATGCAATGGGCAAGTACAACCTGCACCGCTACATTGCTCTTCTTGAAGGGTTCGGCATTCCTTATGGTCTGATGCTTGACGACGACCAAGACAAAGACCACCACAAGGTGGTGAATGAAATGCTGAAAAACAAGGTGAGTGAGAACCGGCTTGCCGCCGCGTGTTTCATCAATGAGTGCATGGAGAAGTTTCTAGGCCTGAACCTGCCCGTCCGGGACGATCAGAAGCCGCTCCAGACGTTGAAATCAATTGAGGCTGGCGTCATTGACAAAGGCCGGATCGACGAACTTCGCAAGCTATTTATTAAGTGTCTGGCACTCGAAGGAAATGAGGATGCTGCCGCATGAGCGCTACTAACTCCGCTCCCTGAACATCCCCTGCCGCCGGCCCTGGCAACCAATGAGCTGACCTCAATCGTAAGCATATCGGCTACTAACTGCCGACTAATTCTCCGACGCTTCCTGGACAGCGTCGATATCGTCGAAGATGCTCCGCACTTGATTTGCTTCCGGGTGCGACTTGAGCTTGCCAAGCTTTCGCGGCGCCGGCGAGGCGGGGTTGTTGCCATCCTCATTGATCCAATTGGTGGCCTGCCTCGATTCGGACTCGATGATGGCGAGTGCAGTAGAGTCGTACTGATAGCAGCGCCGCAAGGTTTCCAGCGAGGCCAGGAACGACCACATATGGTCTTCCCGAGACCGATCCGAGTCCCAGTCACTTTGATAGTCGATCCGCACGCTGTGCAATTTCGGAAGCAGTTGCGCCTGCACCTGAGCCACCAATGCGGCATGTTCGGAGTCCGTGAAGACCTCGCGAATCGTGGCGTTATCCAGCGCGTCGGTGTCTCGCCCGTCGATCGCATATTCGCTGACGGTGCGGACAAACTCCAACCTATTGGCCTCCGGTAGTAGCCCAAGAGCTTGCAGACGCGCCGCCAAACGCACCTCTGGCACGACGCTGAGCACCAGTCCGGGGCTGGAAACGGCGGCGAGAAGCTTGGCGTGCTTGTCCAAGTAAGCTGTGAGGAATTCTTTCGAGCAGCGATTGGACAAGAATCCCAGCCGCTTTCGTCGCGCATCGAATCCCGACAGCCATGAATCCTTGTGCACTTTGCTTTCCCCGAGCTGATCTAGTTTGCTCAGCATGACCGGAAACAGCGCGGTGGGAACCACGACGGCCTTCTCGATACCAACATCGCCGCAACTAACTTGCTCAAGCAGTCGCGCCGGGTCGCTGCCCTGTAGGTAGATGCCTAGCAAGTCCGGACTTTGCACTAGGTGAGCAGCGTAAGCATCGCCGATGGTCGGGTGTTTGAAGCGCCACAGGGCCTCACCGCTGGCACTGGTGCGAACCACCAAGCTGCCCGCAAGTGTCTCCAGGCCACTGATGCAGCCGCCCAGATCGCTGCCCAGGCGTTGCAGTGCGTCGACCTCTGCGGGCTGCAGCTCGATCGGGCTCGTCAGCCGGTCGTTTCTCATGTAAATGAGCGCGAGCGCGGCCTTGCTATTGGCGTCCAATGCTTGCAGCACCTCGTGCAGCAGCTGCTCACGCTTTTCCACGAACTGACCAAGGTAGTACGAGTCGATAAACAGACCCTTAGTGAACAACGGATCGGCCAAGCGCCGCGCCATTTCTGGAATGAAGCGCGGGTGATCAGCCACGGTCTCGAGAAAGGGCTTGATATCGGTGAGGAAGGTTTTCGGCTGTTTGCCGAGCTTGAGGTGGTTGTAAAGGATCTGCCGCCGCTCCTGCCCGGTGAGCTCGTGAACATCGATGACCACCTGACTCTCCTTGAAAAGAGGAAAGGCACTCTCCTTCAGGTCTCGACGCGCTCGATTGTAGATATAGTCACGCGAGGTCATCACGATCTTGGCGCCCTTGCGCAGCATGGGCTTGAGCTGCGACAGGACGCGGTTCCAGCCATGCACCAGGAATTCTTCGTACTGGGTCACGCCAAACGCATCGTCCAACCAGAAAAACTGGGACGGCTCGTCTGGGTTCCAACGTTTAGCGACTTCGGCCGGCTCATCCAACTTCAACAGCGAAGCGTTCCACTGATCCAAGGCGGCCATTGCCAGCATAGAGGCGATCGTTGTCTTTCCTGCAGCAGGTTCGCCAACCAGTAGCACGAAACTGTGCCGGTCAAGAGCATCGACAGACCGCTGATAGGCCTCCGTCACCACGACCTTGGCCAGGTCTTCGCGCATCGATTCGATAATGGCGCGTGCCTGAGCATACGCGCGCTCGTCGAGGATCTGGCTCAAGTCACCCAGACCGTACACGCGCGGCACCAACATGCGAAGACGCTTGTTCTCTTGGATCTGTTGCGTGAGCCACGTCGCCCCATACACGACCACTTGTTTGACACCGGCAGCCAGAAAGAGCGCCTCGATCTCTTCCACGCGCGCCCCCGTGACGCCGGCATTCGTCAGTAAAACATAGCAGTCGCATCGACCTGCATTGACGAGGCGTTTCGCCTTCTCCACCTCATCGGTCAAATCGGATAGTTGCAGCACGTAAGCAGGGCGGCTGGTGTGCTTGCACTGGATTACGAAACGCCCGGCGAGGTTCTCATTAACGGACGGCTTCCAAGTTCCAGAAAATGCCCCGTCGCGCCCGCCATCGTTACCATCGAGAAACGACTCGATCGACTGCCCCATAACTTCGCGCAGGATCGTCAGACAAAGATGTTGAAAGCTGTGCCAGCCAAGAGTGTGTAGGTCGTACATAGCCCCAATCTTACTACAGGCCAAATGGCGCGCAGTGGAGTACCAACACGGAAAAGTTGTCGGAAGCGTCTGTGGTTTCGGAATTTGTCAACACCGATGTTTTATCACGCTTCTTCTCGCAAATTACGTCCCCGGAGTTTCGTAGAGCGCCTCGGTCGTAGCGCGAACGAGCCCTAGGTCCGCTTGGCTCGGAAGCCGCCCCTACCCTACCCCTGATAAATATCGCCAATCCCCTGCTCCGCCGGTGTCCGCTTAGTTGAGCGCCTACGCAGCAGCCATCGGATCACCAAGCACATGCCATGGGACGCGCAGACCAAGCCCTATTGTGGGCTTCTGGCGCAAGTCACCGCACGCGGGGATGCACTGGCTGAGCGACTGGGGCGGGAACTGGCGGCGAGCGGCAAGTTAGGAATCGCTCCAGCATCTTCCGGCGCGAAAGGCCAGTGACCTGAGCCCGTTAAAGACAAGCGCCTGCTGCCGTCCCGACGCTCCGGCCCAGCCTGACGACTTCGCGGTGGCTTGCAAAGGCGCACGTTTCATCCGCGTCACAGCCCTTGTATTCCTGCGCGATCCTCCTCCATCCAGCGTTTCACTTGCTCGACGTTCTCAACAATGACGTGCTGTTCTGCGGCACGCTCACTGACTGAAAGGCTTTCCAGGTTCAGATGGCGCAGTGTGTAGAACAGCATCGCCTTTTGGCAGGTCAGCACGTGTCTATCTGAAGACATGCCGTAGTCGCGCGCTACTGCCTCCCGTTGCAAGCGGCCCAGTTTCGGGTGGGGTACCAGTACAACTTCCACCAGTGTCGTCCATCCAATGTCCTCGCGCGGGTCCACGTGGCTCTCGCCTTCCTCAACGATCTGTATCCCCAGACGGCCGATCGCGAAATCACGAAAGATCATGCGCTCATGGCAATACGCCCGAACATGCCATCTCAGCCCATCAAACCCCAGTGCGTGAGGTGACAAGCGAACGGCCTTCGGGCCCTCCTCCTCCATCGACTGATACGTGCAACCCACGATGCTGCGATCGCGGCAAGCTCGCACCCAGCGGGCAACCTCGTCCACGCAAATCGACCGGGACGGGCTGGACACAATCCCGGTAGGGGGCACATACCCGACAAAGCACTCGTCTGCGGAGATGGCGCCCCGGGCCAAGCCGTACAGCTCGAACAGATAGTGCAGCGCACTGGAACGCCCCGAAACGGCTTGAAACGTGGGGGTGGCCAGATAGCTTCTGACGGATGGATCGTAGACCGCGTTTCCGGGCGCAGCGGACAAATATTCACCGATATCGGCGGAAGCTTGCGGTACCGAAATGCCAAAAAATTCGATCAGATCCTTCCGGTTGATACGGCCATCAAACTGCAGCCTGGCGTCAATGAACGCCAAGCGTCGAGCTTGGCCCCAGCGGACGGGCACATCTTTAGAAGACATCAGGAGCTCACATGATCTAGTGATATCACCATACCAGAATAGTTACTTGACCGTATAGATTCTATGCGTATAGTATTGATCCTATCTTCGGCCTCGCCGTCTGGCCGCCCTTAACGGAGCAGTGATGGAACACGAGTATTCAGTATTGGGAGGCCTTAACCGCGCCTCCATTGGAAGGTACGTAATGGCCGCCTCGGTGATCGTGGCCGGCTTGGTGAGCACCTTGGTGGGGCTGGTCGTGGCGTTGTTGGCCGAATCGGGGTTGGGCATACCCCCCGTAGTGCTGTGGCCGGTCACCTCTGGCGCTATCTACATGGGGCTGTATTACCTGTTTGAGGCGTACGCATGGAAGATGCCCAAGCTGTCCGCAGTACTGCGAGTCCCTGACCTCTCCGGGAAATGGAAGTGCGAGGGAAGCTCCCTTAACCAAGGGGAAGGGGTCCCCGCCACGGAATGGCGTGCCGAGGTCACCATCGTCCAAAGCTGGGACAAGATCCGCATCCGCCTGAAGACCGCGCAGTCGGGGTCCAACAGCATCGCGGCTGCGTTGATGTATGACAAAGCTGACGGCTACCGGGTTCTGTACAACTACAAGAACGAACCGGGCATCAACGAGTCTCATCTTGCCGCGCACCGCGGCTTCGCCGAGCTGGTGTTCGCCCCTGACCTGCGGTCAGCGCAAGGCGACTACTTCAACGGCCATGGACGCTACACCTTCGGAACAATGACCCTTACGCGCGTGGAGAGCTGAGCATGAGTGCAGATATCGATAAGCGATTAGCAAACCTGAGCCTGCGCCGTAATGGGCGCGACCGAGCAACCATGACGTTTGACTCTATCGCAAGTCTGGAGTCGCTCAAGGAAACCTATCAGGAGCGCGCCACCGGCAAGAACACCCGCTACGCGCTGGGCGCAATGCAGGAAGTGGGCAAGCAGTACACCGACAAGGGCATCGAGGAAGCCGGGCGGGTCCAGGCGCGCATCAATGATGGCTTGGCCAAGGAGGGGCTGCACTGCACCTTCAAACTTCAGGGCTCGGTCCCGGGCAACATCCATATCCGCGGCGCCAGCGATGTTGACTTCCTGGTTCTTGATCCGCGCTTCATCAAATATGACGCGTCGGGACCGGGTGCACGCCAAGGCTATTACCGCGAACCATACCTCGGCTCTCCTTTGGCTACGCTCCAGTCGTTGCGAGCGTCCATCGAGCAAATCATCATCAATGCCTACCCCGCCGCGACGGTGGACTGCAGCGGTGGCAAGGCGATTCAGGTGTCCGGAGGATCGCTGGATCGGGATATCGATGTAGTCACGGCAAGCTGGTTTGACACGCCGGAGTACCAGAGCACCCGCAATGAGGACTTCCGGGGTGTCGACATCCTGGACAAGAAGGTGCCCGCGCTCATTCGTAACGCTCCATTCCTGCATCTGCTGCGACTGAAAGAGCGAGACGCCGAGACGTGGGGCGGTCTCAAAAAGGCCATCCGCCTGTGCAAGACGCTGAAGGCCGACGCCGCCAACGAAGGCACGCACATCGATATCAACAGCTACGACATTGCATCGGCGCTGTGGAATGCAGATGCCGACTCGCTGCGTGCGGGGATCATCGACGAGCTTTCCATCCTGTCCGCGGCCACACGCTACTTCTTGTACCTGGCCAGCAATCTGACGCATGCGCGCAACCTACAAACGCCCAATGGGTTGCGCCAGGTCTTTGATACCGAAGACAAACTGAAGGCGATCCCTGTCCTGGCGCAGGAGTTGGTAGAACTTGCCAAGAGCGTTGCTCAAGAGCAGGCTCCGCTGCTCGAACGTAGTGCTCAGTTTGAGGATTGGATGGGCACCCTGAAGCGGGCCAAGATTCCGCAATAGTGGGCCAACGGCCTTAACGCCCGTAACGGAGTCAAGGCCATTCTACGAACGCCTGCGGACTGTATCGTCCGCCTGAAAGCAACCCGTTGCTGCTCAGACGGTCATTGCTCTGCGATGGCCAACTTGCGCGGCGGCCTTGCATAATGCGGCCAACTGGGGGATCCATGGACTTCGACAACCTGTTTGAGCAGTCCAATACCTTGGCCCACGACATGGTCAATGTGATCGATAGGCAGCTCTTCGATGACAGCCAGCGCATCCATGTAAGTGACCTTCTGTGTTCCCTGTCCATGGAGCATGGGGACAGTGCCCGTGCACTCCTGCATGCCGGCCTGTTGCCCTCCGCCCTAGTGATCCACCGGGCTCAATTTGAGGCCGTGGTGCGGGCCATCTGGACGCTCTATGGCGCCACCGATGGTCAACTGGCTAAGCTGGTCACGGAACTGACGCTGGACACCGAACGGTCGGCCAAGAACCTGCCCAACGTCTCCGTGATGGTTGAGGAACTGGGCAAGAAAGCCCCGCCCAATGCGGTGACGCCGCTGAGGGAATTCATGGCTTACAACTGGAAGGCCCTGAACTCGTACACTCATGCGGGCATCCATCCCTTGCGCCGGCACCAGGACGGCTATCCGATGCAGCTAGTTGTGGACGCACTAATGAACGTCAATGGGATGTTCGTCCTAGCAGCCATGCAGGCCTCCATTCTCACGGGTGTGCCGAACCTGCAGCACAAGGTATTGGACGCTGCTGCACGCTATCCCATGGTGCTGCGCTCCGCTGACTCTACCCCCGATAAATCTTCCTAATCCCCTGCCCTCCGATGTACGCTTCCTGCCAGTACATCGCCATCGTAGAAGACGGCCAATAGATGCCCTCGCACTGGTCATGAGACTAGCCAGAATGGCCAGCGCGGTCATCCGACGATCGCTTGCCCAAAAAAAATACGGGGTAACGAGGGCGACCCCAAGTGGCTCAGAGCTTTGACTGGGCCGCCCAGTGCGGAGAGGAATAGGACGTCACGGTTTGCTCAAGAAGATGCAGTGCTCTTGCAGCCCGGCCCCTTCTCCGGAAAAGAAAGCCACGTAGCTTAAGCGCCTGAGCCATGGCCTCTGGCGTCACAGTCAAGCAAACGAGGCGGGGCTCAGGAAAACGGCGATAAGACGTAAGACCACGGTCAATAATCGTGGTATCTCGATGGGAGCTTGCTCGAAGCAGTCTTCGATAGATTACGTCCAAGCCTGACTTCGGACCTTCTAGATACTGCAAAAAAATTGCACCATCAAAGACCACGGTGCCCGTGACACCCCACCCTGCATTCGCCCGCTCCGCCTCTCTCCAAAGCTCGGGAAAGTTCTTGCTCTCTAGCCCCGGCGCTACAAGGCTCGTGGAGATCAAATACGAGTGCGGCATTGGTCGAGCTGCGTGTGGGGACAAAGGGTCTTTCGGCACGGGGAAATTAAGCATCCGCACATGCACGAACTATACGTCATCCCCGCCAGAAGCGAGGCAGGAAGATGATCAACACCGTGAAGAGCTCGAGTCTCCCCAGCAGCATCGCGAACGACAGCACCCATTTGGCTGCGCTTGGCAGCGAGGCGAACGTCCCTGCTGGCCCAATGGTCTCCCCTAATCCCGGCCCTACGTTGGACAGCGCCGTGGCCGCGCCGCTGGCGCTGGTTAGGAAGTCCAACCCTAGCCCAAGCAGAACGACCGTAATGACGGCATAGCAGACCAAAAACACCGTTAAAAACGCCACCACTGAGCCGATCACCTCGTCGGAGAGCGGCTTGCCGTCGTAGGACCGAGGAAAGACCCCATTGGGATAAAGCAGGCGTAGGAAGTGGACGCGAAGCATCACTGCCATGACCTCGAAGCGGAAGATCTTGATGCCCCCGCTCGTGGAGCCTGTGCACCCGCCAACAAACGTCAGCAAGAAAAACACTCCTACTATGGCCGCTCCCCACTGGCCATAGTCCGTTACGGCATAGCCTGTGGTGGTGACCTCGGAAACCACACTGAAAGCCGCGTATCGATAAGCCTGCTCAAATCCATAGTGGCCGGATGCAGCCAACCACGTTCCAATCCCACCCACCGACACTGCCAGAAGCCCCAACAGAGATTTGACCTGGCGATCAAAGAACGCCCTACGGTCCCCAGCCAAGAACCGCACATACAAGACGAAGGGCAAGGTCCCTGACAGCATGAAGAGCGTGGCAAGCCACTGGATCCCGTTGTCTTGCCATCGACCGAACGATTGATCTGAGGTCGAATATCCGCCCGTCGCAATCGAGGTGAGCGCGTGCACGATGGCATCAAAGGGGTTCATGCCTGCCAGCCAATAGGCCACACCGGCCACAACCGTCAGACCAATGTAGGCATACCCGATCGTCGAGGCGATCTGCCGAACCCGGGGCATGGCCTTTTGCGAGCGATCTGAGGACTCGGTGCGAAACAGCTGCATGCCGCCCACGCCGAGCGCGGGTAAGATGGCAATGGCAGTCGCGATAATGCCGATGCCCCCCATCCATTGAAGCAGCCCTCGCCAAAGCAACAAGCCTGGCGGCGCGGTATCAAGACCGGTCATGACCGTGGCGCCGGTCGTTGTAATGCCGGAGATGGCTTCAAAAAGAGCGTTGGCAAGATGTCCGCGAAGCTGCGGGTGTTCCGAGAATAGAAACGGCAGCGCACTCACGGCGGAGACGGCAGCCCAGCTCAGCGGCGTCAAGGCGAAGGCCTGCCTCAATGTCAGACCCGATTTCCCCCATTTCCCACCCGAGCGCCAATAGCCCCAGCTCAGCACACTGCCACAGGCGGCTGAAACCAAAGAGGCCATCCCAAATGCTAACCAATCCCGGTTGTCGTAATAGAGATCCGCCACCATGGGCAGCAGCATGAAGGCAGCTGTTGCCAACAGCACTTGCCCAATGATCGCCCCCACCAGACGAAAGCCGTTGCGTGGTATCGACGTCTGACCTGGTGCCCAACGCATCCCGCTACCGTTCGCTTTCAAAACGACCGCCCGCCCGCTCCGCCAAGAAGCTTCTCTGCAACATCGATCTCGCCATATGCCACGACCAGCACGACCCTGTCACCGGCATTGATCCGGGTCTCGCCTGTCAGGTCAAGTGGGTGGTCTTCTCGAATGACGGCACCGACTTTAATGCCTTCTGGTAGACCGAGCGCACCGATGGTGTGCGTTAAAAGTGGCGAACTTCCGGCATCAATCGTGGCTTCAATGACTTCACCAAAGTCCTCGCGCAACGTCTGCAAACCTACAATGGCCCCTCGACGGACGTGCCGCAGCACGGTGGAGACCGTCACCGCGCTCGGACTGACGACTGCGTTGATGCCCATTCCGGGAAGAAGTGTGGCGTAGGTGCTCTTGTTGACCAATGTCACGGCTTGGCGGCAGCCCAATTTGCGCGCCAAGAGCGAGCAGAAGATGTTGGACTCGTCATCGTTGGTGACGGCAACCAGAGTTTCCTTCTGATCGACCCGAGCCTCTTCAAGCACTGACCGATCCAGCGCATCACCATGGAGCACAACAACATCGCTGCCAAGTGTTTCGGCCGCGTAGCGCGCCCGATCCCGATCCCGCTCAATGACCGTCATGCGCGCCTTTGGAAGCAAGGCCCGGATGTTTCGAACCAGGTGCATGCCCACATTGCCAGCACCTGCGATCACAAGTTCGGCAACGGGGCGCTCGCGGTGCCCGAAAAGCGCCATGGTCGCCTTGCGCCGCTCTGACCGCGCGAGTATGTAAAGTTCGTCCGCCAGCTCAGCGCGATCCTGCGGCGTGGGAATGAACGTAATACCCTTGCGGGTTATGGCGAGGACCGTGATGTGCTCAAACTTTCCGTTTGACTCGAGGTCACAGATGCGCTCACCCATCGCCGGACAATCTGGATCCGTCACGCCGATTCCGATCACTTCCAACTGTCCGCGAGCCAAGGGGAGGATCGTAAAGGCACCTGGCGTACGAAGCCGCCTGGTAATTCCCTCGGCAACCTCAGCCTCCGGGGAAATGATCACATCAATGGGCAGATGCTCAGCCGCAAACAGGCCGTTTGCATCGCGCGCGGTGTATCCAACATGGCGAAGACGGGCGATTCGGCGCTTTACTTTAAAAAGCGAGTAGGCGACTTGGCAGGCGACCATATTGACTTCATCCGAACGCGTCACAGCGATCAGCATGTCAGCATCCATCGCGCCAGCTTCCCGGAGCGTATCCGGGTAAGAGGCATGCCCGACGACTCCGCGAATGTCGTGGCTTTCATCCGCCCGCCTGATCAGCTCGGCATCGGTGTCAATGATCGTGATCGCCACACCTTCCGAGGCCAACTGGCGCGCGATCGTCATCCCCACCTGCCCCGCGCCGCACACAATAATCTTCATGGATAAAGGGCTGACAGGACATGTGCCAATGTCAAAAACCCAAGCTCCGAATCGGTCTGAGAAGGTCAATTTTAAAGGCCTCTGGCAGGGAGTGCCACCGTATGGCATGGACGCCAGAGCGTCTCGGTTGCAGCCCGCTCACCTGGTATTGACGCGCAAAGGCCTGATCGACTGGGATACTGCCCGCACAGACAACAGAGCAAGCGTCCGATGATGACAAAGTGGCGGCTGGCCCTATTCAGGATCAGCAAGAGGATGTGGTTCCGATCCACCCTCTACGGCGTGCTAGGCGTGGCTACTGCCTTGGCGGGTGCGGGTGCCAAATTCGTGCTCCCGGAGGGGCTGGCGACGCAGATTGGTGCCGATTCAGTTGGCAACATCCTTGGCATCCTTGCGGCGTCAATGCTGACGGTGACGACCTTTGCCCTATCCACCATGGTCGCTGCCTACGGCTCGGCGTCAACCAACGCTACGCCCCGCGCGTCCCGGCTCCTGATTGAAGACACGCGTGCGCAGGGCACGCTTGCCACATTTATCGGTGCGTTCTTGTTCTCCATCGTCGGGCTCATTGCGCTGAGCACCGGCATCTACGGTGACAGCGGGAGACTTGTTCTCTTTGGCGCGACCATCGCGGTCATCATCGTCATCACTGTCACGCTTCTTCGCGCCATTGAGCAGTTTTCCCGCTTTGGGCGACTTGGCGAAACGGTCGATCTTGTCGAACAAGCCACCTTGAAATCCATGAAGCAGCGCGCAGAAGAGCCCTTCCTTGGCGCTACCCCCTACGCCGGCCTCGCTCCGAGCAACACAATCGATGTCTTCGCTGCGGACGTAGGCCACGTCGAACACATCGATGTGCAGCGCCTCAACGCCGTTGCAGAACAACACGACCTCATCATCTATGTGACCTGTCAGCCCGGCACGCTTGCAACCCCAAACCGTGCGCTGCTCAGTGTCTGGGGCACCCTTCACGATGACCAGAGAACGCAATTGCTTGCAGCTTTCACCATCGGCGGCTCTCGTCGAATAGAGAACGATCCGCGTTACGGCTTGGTCGTCCTTGCTGAGATTGGTGTGCGAGCGCTGTCGCCGGCCGTCAATGATCCAGGGACGTGCATTACGGTCATCGGCACCTGTGTGCGCCTGCTGTTCAGATGGGACGCCTTGTCAACCGGATCCGAGGCCAAGGACGTTCAATATCCGTTCGTGCACATGGCTCAGCTTGATGTGGATGACCTGTTTGAAGATGTGTTCGCGCCCATATCGACTGATGCAGCAGGGTCGCTTGAAGTCAACATCAGGCTCCAGAAGGCTTTCGCCGCATTGTCTGCTGGCTGCTCATCCACGACGCGCCACGCGGCACGGCGCTATGCTGATCTGTCTCTGGAGCGCGCCTTGCAGACGCTTCGGTTCTCTCAGGATCGCGACAAGCTTCGAACCATCGCCGCCCTAGAACACAGAAGGGCGCAACAGGCTGTCGCCCCCCAGGCCGCAGCGCAACCGAACTGATGTCGATGGAGCTCAATCGAATCCACTTGGCGTTATTCAATCCTGACCGCATCTGGAACTTGGGCCAAGATTTCTACTAGGAATGACGGGCTGAGATTGGGCTGGTCGCTCCGAATGGAAACAGGAAGATCAATCTTCTTTGCGACGCTCACCAGCGAAGGGATCTCTCTATCAAGATCCAACCACCACCCCTCAGGCAATCGTATTCCATTTCCGTCGCGATCGTAAAACCGCACTCGATTGGGCACATTGCTCTCCTTCAACTTGCCGCACGCGCGATGTATCACTACTTCCGACAGTCGTCCGCCACGCCCTCCCCTCGTTTTCACGGGCATCATGGTTCTATACCGCCCCAATGCGTCCCAGTTGCCGCCTAACCATGCCGCGCGCACCATGCGGAAGATAGCCCTCGCTTGGGTGGCTCGCGCCAACGCGCTAGACTTGGACGCTTTCATTCGCAAAATGGAGGCCACGGGACACTATCGTGAAGGTATTTCCCCTGATTTTTCTGTGTGCTGCGGCAACGGCCACAGGCACAATCCACGCTCAAGCAGCGCCCGACACTCAGGTTGAACCGTTTGTCGATGTGGGTGGCGCCGTCCGGTTCAATTATGGCTGGCTGGACTACGGCCCCACAAGTCGCTTGCAACTTGAACTGCTTCGCGCAGACGTCAAAGCCGGCGCTGGTCCCTTTTTCTTATCGGCCCAGTATCGCTGGTATGACGGCTTCGATGCCGTCCATCATGCCTACGCCGGATGGAATTTCAACGACCAAACGCAGCTCAAAGCGGGCATCCAGCAGGTCCCCTTCGGACTTCTGCCTACCGTTTCCCAGAGCTTTTGGTTCGGCTCAGGCTACTACCTTGGCATTGAAGACGATTACGATCCGGGCGTGACGGTTAGCCATCGGAGTGGCGACCATCACTGGATAGCCGGCTGGTTCTCGGGCGATGAATACGGAAGCGGCTCCCGCTACGACCGATACTCCTTTGACGTGGCCCAGACCGCTGATCTGCCCTACAAGGAGCGGGAGCGCGTTCATTTCAGATACGAACACACCAGCTCCTTGCATGACGGTGAGCTGCTGCTCGGGGCTTCTGCATTCAGCGGTCAGGTTCAGAACACCACCACCCGCCGTCACTATGGCCACCAGGGTGCAGCGCTGCATGCCCAGTGGAAACGCGATGGCTGGACGACTCAGCTGCAATGGGCTCGCTACCGTTACAGCGTGCCAGGCGACAGGATTGCGATGTCAGCGTTTCTTGCCCCTTTCGAGATTGCGTCGGAAGCCGATGTCCCCAGCGCAAACGTGGCCTACTCCTTCGGTGAGAAGCGTTGGCTTGATGACATCACCTGCTACAACAACCTCAGCATGACGCGCCCGGTGGGACGCAGCCAAGGCGTGAGGGAGTCATGGCAGAACGTCACCGGATGCAGCCTGCAAAAAGGGATCATGTTGACTTACGTAGACTGGATTGCTGGCAAGAACATGTGGTTTGCAGGCGGCGACGGCATCGGAATCGATGACGGCGGCCCCTCCCGCTGGCATAGCCGACTCAACCTCAACATCGGGTTCTATTTCTAAGCGCAAGTCGCACTCCTGCTTCAACGATCATCAACCGGAGGAATTTATGCAGAGCCCAGCTCCGCCATCCACTCCTGTTCGCCAGCGCATCTTGCCGCAGGTGTTCATTCCCACTGCGGCCATCGTGCTTTTACTGTTGGCGCTATCCATCTTCGTTCCAGAAAAAGCGACGACTTGGTTCACAGCGGCCAAGAACTGGACCGCCAATGACGCGGGCTGGTTCACCATCTTATCGGTCGCAGGCTTCCTGGTGTTTGTGGTCGGTGTAGCGATCAGTGGCTACGGGCGCATCAAGCTCGGCCCAGACCACAGTCGCCCTGATTACAGCTATGCCTCCTGGTTTGCCATGCTCTTTGCCGCAGGCATGGGAATTGGCCTGATGTTCTTCGGTGTGGCTGAGCCGATCATGCACTACGCCACCCCGCCGACAGGCACGGCCGAGTCTGCCGAGGCAGCTCGCCAGGCGATGCGTATCACCTTCTTCCATTGGGGCGTGCATGCGTGGGCCATCTACGCCGTTGTTGCGCTGGCACTGGCCTACTTTGCCTATCGCCACAACCTGCCGTTGCGGGTGCGATCAGCGCTCTATCCGCTCATCGGAGAACGCATCCACGGCCCCATCGGACACGCGGTGGATACGTTTGCGGCCCTTGGGACCATCTTTGGCCTGGCCACGTCGCTTGGCCTGGGGGTAATGCAGATCAACTCCGGACTGAACTACCTGTTTGGCCTGGAAGTGAGCACCGTCGTGCAGGTGTCGTTGATCGGCATCATCATCCTTGTGGCGACAGGGTCGGTCGTCGCTGGACTCGACAGTGGTGTCCGTCGCCTGTCTGAGATCAACATGATCATGGCCGTGGCACTGCTTGCATTCGTGCTTGTCTGCGGCCCCACTGTCCACCTGATGCAGGCATTTGTCCAGAACACCGGCATGTATGCCTCCCAGCTCTTTTCAATGACCTTCAACCTGTATGCCTATGAGCCAAGTGGCTGGCTTGGCGGCTGGACCTTGTTCTACTGGGGTTGGTGGATTGCGTGGTCGCCCTTCGTTGGCATGTTCATCGCCCGCATCTCGCGAGGCCGCACAGTGCGTGAATTTGTGGTTGGCGTCTTGCTGGTGCCACTCGGTTTTACGTTCCTTTGGATGACCATCTACGGCAACTCCGCCTTGTTCATGGTCCGCTCCGAAGGTGTTCAAGAGCTCGTCACGGCGGTGTCAAATGACAGCTCCATGGCGTTGTTTGAGTTCCTGCGTCACCTTCCACTGACGATGATCACCTCCTCGCTTGCCGTTGTCCTTGTCGCGCTATTCTTCGTCACCTCCGCTGACTCCGGCGCCCTGGTCATAGACATGCTGACCTCAAAAGGTGAGGAAGAGTCTCCGGTTTGGCAGCGCATCTTCTGGGCGCTACTGGTCGGCGGCATCGCTGTTGCCCTGCTCATTGCAGGCGGTCTTGAATCACTCCAAGCTGCGACTATTGCCAGCGCCCTCCCCTTTACGATCGTCATGATCTTGATGTGTTGGGGGCTTCTGAAAGCCATGCATCTGGACGCAACCAAGCGCTCGATTTCTCGTGATGCACGATTGCTTCCGGGCACCAGCGACGATTGGCGCGCCAGGCTCAAACTCCTCGCTCATAACCCCGTCAAGATCGAGGTCGTTGGCTTTATCAAGGATCAGGTGCTGCCCGCACTCCAAGAGGTCGCAGTGGAGCTGCGCAAGCAGGATCTTCCGGTTGAAGTTACCCAGGGAGAGGATGGGCGCGCCTGGCTTCGCGTAGGCCATGGCGAGGAAATGGACTTCTTCTACTCCGTGCGTCCCCAGCCTTACGAGCCGCCCACCTTTGCGTTGCAGGACCCGCGTCGCCCGGTGAGCGAGGGCACCCGCCACTATCGGGCTGAGGTCTACCTGCGCGAAGGCGGGCAAGACTACGACGTTATGGGCTGGCCAAAGGTGCAGTTGATCCACGATGTGTTGGACCAATACGAGCGCCACCGCCAGTTCCTGGATCACGTTCGCTGATCAATGCCCCGGCCAACCGGATTCGGTTGGCCGGGACCTGGTCCAAGATGCCTTAGATACAGATCGGCAACCTGTTCTAGCTTCGGGGTGCAAACCTCAATAGGACTGCTCCCAGCAGCGCGGAAAGCAGCGATCCGAGCAAAATACCGACCTTGGCGTCCTCAACGAACGCAGGGTCCAATGGGAACGCGAGCGAGCTGATGAAGAGGCTCATCGTAAAGCCAATCCCGCAGAGCAAACTCACGCCGTAGATTTGTAGCCACGATGCGCCCGTTGGCTTTTCAGCAAGCCCGGTCTTGACCGCAAGGGCAACGCCACCGAACACACCAATTTGCTTGCCGACGAAGAGCCCAGCAGCGATTCCCAACGGCAGCGGTGCCAAAATGGCGCTCATCGAAATTCCAGACCGATCCACGCCGGCATTGGCAAAGCCAAAGATCGGCACGATCACGAAGCCAACCCAAGGAGCAATGCCGTGCTCCAAGCGAACCAGTGGCGACTTGGCACTGGCGCCGTAGGGGATCAGGAATGCACCGACAACGCCTGCAATCGTGGCGTGGACGCCTGAAAGAAGCGTGGCATACCACATGGCCAAGAGCAGAGCCAAGTAGGGCCAGAGCCGCTCCACACCGCTTCTCTTTAGCGCATCCATGGCAAGCCCCGCGCCGATTGCAGCCGCCAGAGCTCCGATGTCGAGGGACGAGGTGTAAAACAGGGCAATGATTGCCACTGCACCCATGTCGTCGATGATGGCCACCGACAGCAGCAAGAGCTTCAAGCTGGGAGGCGCGTGCCGCCCCAAAAGCGCCAGCACCCCCACCGCAAAGGCAATGTCTGTGGCCGCAGGAATGGCCCAGCCGTTGGACAGGGAGGACTCGTGCCGAGATGCGATCAGAAAGATCAGAGCAGGAAGTGCCATGCCGAGCAGCGCAGGCACAGCTGGTAGTCTGCGCTGCTGCCAGGAGGACAGCCGCCCACTGATAAGCTCGCGCTTGATCTCCAAGCCGACAAGAAGAAAGAAGATCGCCATCAACCCGTCGTTGATCCAAAGATGCGGCGTCATTGGCCCGAGTTTCTCGCTGAGAACCGGGCCGGCATGAGCATGCAAAAATGCTAAGTAGCTGCCCGCAGCTGGACTGTTGGCCAGCAAGATGGCGACCATCGACGCCATCATTAGTGCGACACCCGCAGATGCCTCGTTGGCGAGCATGCGCGCAAAGATGCTGGGCGGTCGGTCTATCGTTGTCATCGTGCTCCCTTAAAGCAAGGAGAGAACAAACCGGATAGGTACGACCAGACTCGACGCACCTGAAGGGTTCGTCAGCTCATGGTTGATCGAGGTGTGGAAGATGCCATCCAGCCCAAGCCTGTGAGAGCTGTGAGACATCGAGATGGTCGGAACTTTGGAGTATCAGCATGCGTAGACTCGGAAAACGACAGGTCGTTCTCCGTAATCGGGACCTACCCCCGGGCGCACGCAGCACACGCCGTAAGTCAATTTTACGGATCACGTCGGCAGGGTCAACTACCTACTGCCCGTTGCGGAGATAGTGTTCAGACGGCAGATGTCGCGCGATGCTTGGTCGCGGACAGGCTGTGGATTGCTCGCCGCGCGCAATGCGCCAGCGACAGGCCGATTGGCAGTTCAACTCGAGCCTCGACCTTCGTCCGCTTTCAGCCAGAAACGGACATCCGCCCTACCCCTGATAAACATCCCTGATCCTAATGCTGGATTGCAGTTCCCCTACCCTACCCGTTGGGCCAGGGTCCGCTTCCGGCCAGAAGCGGACCACTGACCACCCACTCCGCTCAGATTCCGGCGAGCACGCCCGGATCACCGGTCCTCCAGACGTTGTCCACTATCACATGCTTGATCTCCCACCCCGCGTCGCGGCGGGCCAAGAAAACGTCATAGCGGTTCTTCATCAGATACTGGCGTGTGCCGTCGACCCTCGATACGTGCTGCGCTTCGACCAACACATCCACCCGGGCCGTATCACCGTCCACCGCCACCCTCGGGTTGCTGAACGAGTGGGAGGTATCGAGCCCGTTGAGCGAAGTGGACAGCGCCTCGACGATGGTTTCCCGCCCCTGCAGCACCGGGTACTCGAAGCCCGCCTTTGCGCCAGCGGGGCGGAAGTCGGAGATGGCGTCCTCTGTAAAGGCCGACGAGAGCAGCTTGCGGTCGCGAAGATCGATACCTGCGGCGAAGCGGTACAGCGTGTCGACCACGGCATGTATGTCGTGAAGAGTATCGGGAGCGTTGAGGTGCAGCGACATGAAGTGGATTCCTTAGCGAGCCGTGGGGGTGGTTGGGTCAATGAGAGTGATACGGGTGTCGGCGATGGTCTCAGCGAAGCCGCTGCCGAATACACCTACAGGCGTCTGGAAGCCTGGACGCGCCTCCCCTGCCAGCACACGGCGCGCAGCCACGACCGCGGCAAGGGGAGTGAAGCTGTAGCCGTTCACCGTATCCAGCACTGCGCGGGTTACGGTACCGTTGGCGCCGACTACCTCTACCGCTGCCTGGTACCGGTTGTCGGTGCGCTCCTGCGCGGTGGGACCATCCGGCAGTGCATCGATGCCGCCTTCGGGGAAAGCGCTGCCAGAAACATGTACGTAGGTTTCGATATCGCCCACCCCGGTTTGCCGGGCGATGGTGATCAGGTCAGGCAGCGTCACTGGAAAGCAACTCACCGGCCCGTTGCCGAAATCGATGTCGCGCAGCGCGTCCGGGGCACGTGCCGTGAGCACATCGTCCTTGCGCATAAGGCACGTGGCCGTTACGTGTTGGCTGGCGCTGATAGCCGATCCGCGCGACATCGAACCTGCTACATGCAACGCGATACGGATGGCCACCGGTGACGGCACACGCTCCACGGCACGCGCGGCCAGGCTGCCAAGCATCGCCACGCTGCCCCCGCTGCCCGGCATCAGCATTACCCTGGCCTTTGCGGCGTTCAGGTCATGGCGCTCGGCCAACTGGTAGCTGTCCAGCTCGGCGGCAATATCCAGGTAGTGGACGCCGGCGCGCAGGCACGCCTCGATCAGCGCTCCTGCGGTATGCGCGAACGGACCTGCGCAGTTAAGCAGCACCGCGATATCCTGCAATCCGTAGTCCACATCGGCAGCGGAATCCAGCGCGAACACGCGGTACGCCACGCCAAGGCGTGTGGCCAGCGCCTGCAGCGGAGCTTCGTCGCGCCCTGCCAATACCAGCTTCAGCCCAGCTTCCTTCGCGTGTGCTGCAGCCATGCGCCCGGTGTAGCCGGATGCACCGTAGATCATCAATGTTTTCATGGTGTGTTCCTCGCCACCCTATTCGAGTGAGGCGTCAATGCGGGAGATGCGGCCTGCGGAATCCACGGCCACCAGAAGCAATCCGATCTCGTGACCGAAATCGCCGGTGAAATCGACCCGGACGCGTGCGCGTACATCGCCAAGGCGTTCCAGCGACAGCAGCCGGGTGACCGTGTGGTAACCCAGGAAGTACCTTTCCAGATAGTCGCGCACCCCGGCATGCTTGTTGAAGGTGGATCCGGTGGAAGGGTCATCGATCACTGCCGTCGTGCTGAACAACGCCAGGGCCCGTTCGATATCGAAGGCGTTCGTGGCGTTGATGAAGGCCACCACTGTGGCCTGCAGGGGGTGCGACTCGACGCCGTCATTCATGGCCGTGCTGCCAGCTCTTGTAGACGAACTCCAGGCTGTAGCCATCCGGATCGCGCACCTGCGCGGCGTAGTAGCGGGGGTCGTAGTGCAGCTGCGGGCCGGGCGGATGGATCTCGCTGGCGCCGGCGGCCATCGCGGCGGCATAAGCCGCGTCGACCATCGCGCTGGAATCCGCCACGAATCCAATATGTGCCGCCTGCGCTGCCGCCACGCCCTGGCGCAGCCAGAAGAAGACCCGGCCGCCTGCGCCGAAGCCCTTCAGGTCCGGGTGGCCGGGTGGGCCCTGCCGGCCGTCGTAGTCGAGCCGGTTGACGATTCCCAGCGGGGCCAGCGCGGCCGTGTAGAACGCGACCGAGCGGGTGGTGTCAGTGACAGTGAGGAAAATGTGGTCGAGCATGTCGTACTCCCGTTGCGAACTAGATGTTGTAGCCGCCTGCAACTTCAATGGTCTGCGCATTGACCCAGGCCTGCTCATCACCGAGCAGCCCAGCGATTACGCGGCCCACGTCGTCCGGCTCGCCTACCCGGCCCAGCGCCGTCTGCGCGGCCAGCAGGGCTTCGAACTCATCATTGAGGCCGCCGCCCAGTTCGGTACGGATCGCCCCGGGTGCGACGGCGTTGACGCGGATGCGGCGCTCGCCGAACTCCTTGGCCATGTAGCGGGTAAGCACCTCCAACCCGCCCTTGAAGGCGGCGTATGGCGCCACCCCGGCGGTGGCCACACGCGTGGTGGCACTGGTGACGTTGACGATGCTCGCGCCAGTACCCAGCAGCGGCAGCAGTGCCTGGGTAAGGAAGAACGGCCCCTTCAGGTGCACGTTGAACAGACCGTCGAACTGTTCCTCGGTCACCGTCTCTATCGGATTGAACAGCCCGAACCCGGCGTTGTTCACCAGGCCATCCAGCGCGGAGGCGCCCCAGGTGCCCTGCAAGGTGTCCTTCACCTGCGCGGCAAACGCCGCAAAGCTGCCGGTTTTGCCCACATCCAGCTGCAGGGCCACTGCCGTACCGCCCTCTGCCTGGATGCGCTCCACCACCTGCTGGGCAGCATGGGGCTGGGCGTTGTAGGTGAGGACGACGCCCATGCCGCGCTGCGCGCAGTGCAACGCGGCGCTGGCACCAATGCCACGGCTGCCGCCGGTGATCAGTACATTTTTCATGCAGGTACTCCTGTGCAGTGAAGGGTGATCCACAGGCTAGGCTCGCTGGCCGTGGAGCGCCGCCCTGATCCTCGCTATTTCCTGCCTATTCCTGCTCCTCGCCTTGCCAGCCCGCTCCGGTGGGTGTCCAATGTGGCCATGGAAAACGCACTGGATGAACTGCGCCGGCTCGCGGCGCATGCCGAAAATCGCCGCACTGATACGGGTATTCCCCGTGTGGCCATGGTGCAGGGGGAGATCCCGGAGCATGCCTTGGCGGCCGTATACGAGCCGATGATCAACCTGATCCTGCAGGGCACCAAATCCATGACGGTGGGTGAGAAGACGCTCCACTACGACCCCGCCACTTATTTCATCATGTCCGTGGACCTACCGGCGGTGGGTGCCGTGCACCCGGCCAGCAGCGGCGAACCGTACCTGGCGGTGAGCCTCACGCTGGACCCGAGCATCCTCGCAGCGCTGCTGTGCGACACCACCGATGCCGCCACCGGGCGCGGCGAGCCCTCCACCCAGACCGAGGCCTTCAACGTCGCTGCCGTCACCCCGGAGCTGATGGATGCGTGGGTGCGCATGCTGCGCCTGATGGAACGCCCCGGCGAGATACCTGCACTGGCCCCGGCCTACGAGCGCGAGATCCTGTACCGCGTGCTGCAGGGACCACACGGATGCATGCTGCGACAGTTGGCCACGCCGGATTCGGCGCTGGCGCGTATCAGCAGCGCGATCCAGCGCATCCGTAGCGACTACGCCAAACCGCTTCGAATCGCCGCCTTGGCCGAACAGGTGGCAATGAGCGAGTCGGCCTTCCACCGTCACTTCAAGTCCGCCACCGCACTGAGTCCGCTTCAGTACCAGAAGCAGCTGCGCCTGCTGCAGGCACGCCAGCTGTTGACGGCGCATGGCAAGAGCGTGACCGCGACCGCGCTTGATGTGGGCTACGAAAGCCCGACGCAGTTCAGTCGAGAGTACGTACGCGCGTTCGGTCTGCCGCCTTCCCGGGACGCTGCACGCATCATGGCGAGCGTCCGCGGACCTGCACTCGCCTAGCCGGCGGGTGCAGCCCTGCCCCCGGTCAGCTCTGGGAAGCGCCACCGTCAGCAAACAGCTCTACGCCATTGACGTAGCTGGCTGCATCACTTGCCAGGAACGCGACGGCCGACGCGATTTCCTCCGGCTCGCCGATGCGGCCCAGCGGACTTTTTGCCGTCAGAAACGCCATGCCCGCCTCGGCATCGTCTCCGAAAGCTTCGCGCAGCGATGGCGTATTGGTCGGCCCAGGGCTCAGGATATTGATCCGGATCCCCGTCCCTTTGAGTTCGGCCGTCCAGCTCCGGACCATGTTGCGAACTGCCGCCTTGGTACCGCCGTAGATGCTCATGGTAGGGCCCGGATCCATGGAGGACGTCGACCCGATGATCACCACGCTCGATCCGGAGCCAAGCAGGGGCAGCGCACCCTGCAGCGTCAGCACTACGCCCTTTACGTTGGTCGAGAACTGCTGGTCGATCTGCTCCTCGGTGATCTTTCCAAGTGGTGCATGTACACCACCACCTGCGTTGGCCACCAGCACGTCGATCCCGCCGAAAAGCCGTTTCACCTCGGTATACAGCGCCTCCAGGCTGGACGCGCTGCTGACGTCGGCGACCAGCCCGACCGCGTTTTCGCCCAGCGTGGCAAGCGCTTCATCCAGTACCTGCTGGCGCCTGCCTGTGATGACCACCCGGGCCCCCTCCTGCGTCAGCCGTTTGGCGATCGCCAGGCCGATTCCACTGCCACCGCCAGTCACAACAGCTGTTTTATTGTTCAAGTTGTACATTGCACGCTCCGCGTTGTAGTGATCACTAATCTAGTATATAGTGACCACTAAAGCAACGGACGCAAACATGCCACTGCGTCCTCGCAACACTTCGCCACCCACGCAGCTACGCCGACGTCGGAGGAAACCATGAGCCAGAAACTTCCAGGATCGACCCGCTTCAAGGATTCGCCTTCGTCGGCGCGGCCATCACGGCGCCCCTTTGACCGCGAGGCGGGCGTTCTCATCGCAAAAGATCTTTTCCACGAACGGGGATATGACGCGGTGGGCATCTCCGAGCTCGTCCGCGCGCTCGACATCAATCCACCGAGTCTGTACGCCGCCTATGGAAACAAGGCTGGCCTGTTCGAGCGATGTCTAGCGGTTTATGTGGAAGAGGCGAACCTGCCAGCAGACAGGATCCTGACGCCTGATCGGCAGCTGGGTGAGGCCATCAGCGACCTCCTGCTGCATGCCGCAGCCCTCTATACCAGATCGAAATCCCGGCGTGGCTGCATGGCGGCCGAAGGGATGCGCGCTGATGATCCGCAGGCGCGTGCATTGGCCGGTGCCTACGCGGACGCCTCTGCCACCTTCATCGAGCATTACATCAGCCGGTCAGAGCCGCAGCGTGCGCGCGAACTGGCCGATTACGTCGTGACGACATTGCAGGGCTTGTCTGCTTCGGCACGCGCCGGATTGTCCAGGCCCCGAGTGACTTCGGTCGCCAAACTTGCCGGCCTCGCCTTCGAAACGTTCTTAGCTACCTCGGAGCAATCCACGTCATGACGATCCTTGATCACATTGAGTTTGCGGTCAGCGATGCTGAGACATCCCGGCGCTTTTACGAAGCCGCCCTGGCTCCTCTAGAAATCCTCCTCGTCATCACCATTGGCCCCGAGCGCACTCGCACCGGCGGCTCCCGCCATGGTTTCGGCAAGGAGGGCTATCCATGCCTATGGATTCACGACCATGAGGCACCGGGGACGGGCACGCACATCGCGTTCGCGACCGACAGCCGGGCAGCCGTCGACGCATTCCACCGTGAGGCGGTGGCCGCTGGTGGTGTCGACAATGGGCCACCTGGCATACGGCTGCAGTATCACCCGCACTACTACGCCGCCTACGTGCTGGACCCAGATGGCGTCAACGTGGAGGTGGTCTGCCAACGTCAGTCCTGACCGTGCAGAAGCTTCCTGCCTTGGTGATCAGCAGTATCTGCTCCCGCATGTTTAAGGAACTAGTAGGAATAGTTGGACTAAGGGCTTTCTCTAGCAAACGGGGACGCGCGGGCGACGGTGTGGTCTCGTCAACCTTAGTCGTGATCTGGAGCCCTGATCCATTGCTCGGGGAACGCTTGCTTCTGCCAGTAGCGAAACTCCGCCTACCCCCGATAAACATCCCTAACCGATCCCGTTGAGCGAGAAAGCTAAGACCGAGCCTGCACCCCATTTTGGCCAGCGGACGCCCCGACACTTGAGACAGGCGCGGCGAGTGACCAAGGGTGCATCCAAATAGGGGCGCCTGTTGCCTCGTCACCAAAGCGATAAAATTGGATAGCAGGTCCCTTGTGCTATCCGTGGGGCCAAGGTCCACTTCTGGCCACGAGCGGATCCCAGGTAGTCCGCCGGGAACTGGCCGCCTGTGTGGAGCGCCATCGCATTGGGTGGCATGGGTGGCATGGCTGAGGGTCATGCGCTCGCTCATCTGAACCCTCTGCACCTTCGATCTCCCCCGGGGGTACTAGAGTCTAGTTGAGTTATTCCGGCTGGATAACACCGCGCAGGGAATCGATACCGTGTCCAGTCTCTTGTCATCAGCCATGGTCATCCCGTGAGCGCCCTTGGAAGCATTTGGGCGGTCGGCGTCACTGGCGCCGTGTCACTGCATCGCTAAGTCCGCGGCCGAGGTAAACAATGACGGCCGAACGGTGTGGGGGGCATAGGCCATCTCGCCTGCGGCTGCGATGACTTCCAATACGCGGGGCGCAACAGGGCCAAAAGCCTTCCGTACTCCGATGAAGTGGACCCACGAGCCCTCCACCTCCACCTTTGCTCCGGCGAGCTCTGAGCACTGACTCACCAATTCTCGGAGGTTCTTGATCCAGGCCTCGCAGGGGAGCGCGTCCAGCTGGACCACGGTGGTGTCATCGCCCACGTACAGATCAGCCATCTCCATCCGAGTTACCCGCGGCGTTGCTGCCGTAAATTGTGGATAAGCACTCATACGTTTCTCCTGACAAGGTTGAAGACGAATATCCGCTCCCCAGACGGCACGGCGTGTCAGCGTGGCGTCAAGGGTCCGTCAAACCGAGGGAATCTCAGGCCCGTCAAGCGGAACGGGTAAGTCCCTCGTGCCGAAAACACATCGTCGTGCGAGCGGCTTTTCTAGAATTTCCGGACCAACCGATGCTTGACCTGTCAGGAGGAATCGCTATGAGCTTTAGACGCAGCCGGACCTTCAACATCGAAAGCCCGATCCCGCCATGGACGTAACGGCCTGGCATGTCCTGTATGTCCTTTGGTTGGTTGCGGGCGCCATGGATTTCTGGCTGCACAGGGCCAGCAGTATCGAATCCACCTCGGGCATTCCGGAGTCAAGGCTGCACTTGGCTCAGATTGCGATCCTCGGGCTGGCGACGGCTCTTTGGCTGGGATTCGGAGCCTCGCATGGGCTTTTCGCCATCCTCTTGGCACTGGTGTGCCTGCACGCAATAACAGGCTATTGGGACACGCGGGTGGCCTATCCCAAGCGCGCGATTCGCCCCTTGGAGCAGCACGTTCACAGTATTCTGGACTTAGCGCCGTGGGTCGCGGTAGGTGCCGTTTACTGGTCACTGCCCAGCACCCATGTCGGACCAGTCGTGGCGTTTGACCCGGCGCCAGCCGCCTTATGGGCCTTTGCGCTTGTGCCCGCGATGCTTCTGGTGGTCTTGCCGGCCCTGGGTGAACTCCGTCGATGCTTGAGCTACCGGCGGACAAGATAAACCGGGCGTCCTCGTCGCCCCGTCGGAGAGTGAAACCCCTCCGACGGGGCGTCGGCAATGATGAGCGGGACTTTACTTCTTTGCCTCAACACCAGGGGCGGCATCGCGCACCAGGAACTCTTCGGTAACTTCCGGCAAATGCGTTGCAAGCCAGTCGGCCATCGCCTCTTCCTGGACCAGAATTTCCTGACACACGCGTGCGGTTTCCGGGTCACCGGCGGTCTTGGCCGCTGCGATCAAAGCGGTGTATGAGGCAATTTCAAAGTGCTCGAACACGTAGCCGGCCATCGCGCCTTTCACGATCTCGTCGGATGCGGTCATCCCACCCAGCGCCTGGCCGAATGCGGCCATTTTTCCCATCACGTCTTTGATGGTGGATGGAGAGCCGCCGAGGCGCTTGATGCAGCCCTCGAGCAGCTCTCGTTGTCCGATCGTCTCTTGGATGTGCTCTTCGATCCGCGCCTTCAGCACGGGATAGTGCTCAATACGGGACGCCTGCCCCTTCAACATCGTCTCCGCCTGCTGCTCCATTGCATGGGCGTCGCGCAGCCAGTCAAGCAGGTTCTCTTTGGGTTCGGCCATGGAAATCTCCTGGTTGGACAAGGGAGAACGCACCCTATCCAGCGAGGCATCGCCGGGAGGCGATGTTTGGGTGAAGACCAGGCGAAGTTATAAAGACCCGGTCAAGCCGACAGCTTCCCTTGAAGCTCAGTGATCGCGCGATGGATGTCTTTGAGACGAAACGGCTTCTCCATCAGAGGGGCGCGCTTGAAGCGCTCAGGCAAAGTGGTTTTACCAAACCCCGTTGTAAAGACAAACGGGATTCCCCGCTCCATCAGAACGTCTGCAACAGGGAAGGACTCTTGCCCATGCAGATTGACGTCCAGCATTGCCACATCGAACGCGACACTTTTCGCGCGCTCCAGAGCGTCCGGCAGGTACTCCGCCTTCTCAATGACCGCGTAACCAAGGGTCTTGATCGACTCCTCAAGCACATACATCAAGCTCGGCTCATCCTCTACCAGGAATACACTCACTGCTCCCATTCCGTCTGCCATACGGCCACCCTCCCGCGTGTCGCGTTCTGTCCATGCAGATACAGTGTGACCATGACGCAGCATCAGTGTGTAAAGGCCACATCAAAGCGAGCACGGGAGCACGCATTTTTACGATTTCTTTACAAACCATCCCTTAGGGTGACGCGATGCCGGGGAGATGGACGTGACACAGTTGGAACACCCCAAAGACGTGTTGAATGACGAGTCCCGACAGTTCGTCCTCTTGGTCAACTCCGTCACTGACTATGCAATTTACATGCTTGACGAGCATGGCGTAATTCGGACTTGGAACCCGGGCGGGCAGCGGATCAAGGGCTACACCGCCCAAGATGTCATTGGAACAAATTTCTCCCGGTTCTACCTCCCCGAGGATGCCGCTGCGGGCGTGCCTCAGCGCAACCTGCGGACAGCAGCCGCGGAGGGACGGTGTATCGAGGAGGGGTGGCGGGTCCGGCAAGACGGTTCACGCTTCTTGGCAAGCGTAGTGATCGATCCCATCTGGATCGACGGCACGTTGGTGGGATACGCCAAAGTGACCAGAGACATCACTGAGCGTCATGACGCTCAAGAGCGGCTAGAAAAGGTCCAGCACAGCCTGCTGCAAGCACAGAAAATGGAAGCCATCGGCAAGCTGACCCTTGGATTGGCCCATGACTTCAATAACCTCCTGACCATCATTGTCAACTGCCTTGACCTCATCAGCTTGAGGGTTAAGGACGGCCCTGCGTCGAAGCTGATAGAGACGGCCCTACGGGCGGCGGAGCGTGGGGCGCTGCTCTCGCGACAACTACTGACGTTTGGCCGAGGCCAGAAGCTGTCTCCCGAACCCTTGAATGTCGCCGCCGCGCTGCGAGAATCCCATGAACTCTTGCAGCGTTCGGCGGGAGACGGGGTCGAGGTGACCTTCGACCTCGACCAGCATCTCCCCTTGGTATTCGTCGACAAGGCACAACTTGAGGCAGCGGTCCTAAACCTCGTGTGCAACAGCCGCGATGCGATGCCCGACGGCGGCACTATCACCATCTCAGCCAGCGCCAAGGAGACCCTCGATCCTGCCTCAGAGGGTCACGCCCCTGCGCCTCACGTCTGCGTGACCGTTGCGGATGATGGTGAGGGCATTCCAATCGCCCAGCAGGCACGCGTGTTCGAACCATTTTTCACCACAAAGCCCGTGGGACGGGGCAGCGGTCTAGGGCTTAGCCAGGTGTTTGGTTTCACGAAACAATCAGGCGGCTTTCCCCAACTGAGCAGCGTTCCGGGAAAAGGGACCCGCATCGTGCTTTGCTTTCCTATCCACGAGCCTTGATATGCCCATTAATTTGCTGTTCGTTGAAGACGAAGCCGATTTGCGCTCGGTGGTGACCCAAGCGTTGTCCGATCAGGGTTTCGCGGTCACTCCCGCATCCGATGGAATAGAAGCGATCGCCCAGTTGAGGGGTGAAACGCAATACGCCGTGGTGGTTACGGATGTCAGCATGCCGGGTGGTGTTTCAGGCCTTGAGGTGGCGGCTGCGGTCGCCGAAACGCAGCCCGGCGCCCGTGTGTTGGTGGTGTCCGGGCTCCAGCGCTCCCAGCTCCCCCCCATTCCTGCGTCCGTGCGTTTTCTGCCGAAGCCTTACCGCTTCAAACAGCTCATCACTGCGATCCACGAACAATTGAATTGAGCCACGAATCCATCGCCTATCGGCGCGTGCATGTCAACGCAGAGCCAAAAGCCCTTGGCTCGACGTTGACACGTCGAAGAGGACGATTCGATTCTCTCCGCAACTTCATTAGTTCATGACCCGTCCGGCTGAATCTGAATCAGGCAGTGTCATTTTGGTAGTCGAGGACGAGATCGAGCTCTCCAGGCTTTTTGTCGAGGCTTTAGGCGATGCGGGATTTCGGGTCGTGCCTGCGTATTCTGTTGCCGATGCGCTAAGCTCCCTTGCCAGCCACACCGTTGATGCGGCCATTTTGGACGTTGAGCTGCGAGACGGGCCGGTGTTCCCTGTTGCAGATCAAATGGCGGCTCGTGGAATCCCGTTCTTATTCGCTTCCGCTGTCTACTTTCAAGCGGTTCCGAAGCGGCATCAGGGCGCGCCATTTGTCACCAAACCGTTCAGTGTCAAAGAGCTTCTGCACCTGGTGAGTAGGCTCAGGCCCTAGTGCAGCTATGGCGATTCAGGGCGCACATGAGCATCCCTGCTCCCACGTGCAACTTGGGGCTATTCGTAGATGCTCCAACTTTGCCCTCGTCCCGCTTTTCCACCTTGTGGACGAATGCCCCTCGCCCAAGATGGTCACGCGAGACCATGCACCCCCGGACTGCCGGGAGCTTGGAAAGCACCGGACATTGTCCCCGCATACGGAGACCGGGCAGCGGAGCCATCCACCTGGGGTCTGGACTTCCTCTGGCCTCAGCGTCATCGCACCAGTTCCCGCGATGGTAACAACGCCCCACCCGCTTCGAGCACTTCGCGTTCCAAGGCACGCAGGAAGCCACTGAACCCGTGAGGTGCCCTGGCTGACCGGCGGGCACTCGTGGTGACGACTGGTCGAGCTCGCCAAGCGATGCTGGCCCCCGAGCGCTGAAGCGCCTGAGCCAGCGCCACATCCTCCCCCGTGAACAGCGGTGAGAAGCCGCCCACCTCCCGATAGGCCGCAGCACTGACACCCATGTTGGCACCGTGGATATGGCGATGGCCTTCGCGCGCATGCTCGCGCCTAGCGAATGCTTGGCGCACGGCAGCCGGGTAATCAAGCCAGTCACGCACCTCCACTACGCCGCAAAACGCATCGGCCCCACAGCTTGCTTGTTTCCAGAGCCAGTCAAACGGGACGTGCGTATCGGCGTCAGTGCTGGCTATCCAGCGCGCACCCAAGCCAAGGGCATGGCTGGCAGCCGCCGCACGTGCCACGCCCACGCACCGTGCCTCAATCGAGATGGCCACGGCACCGTGGTGCAAACATACGTCTGGCGTTTTATCGGTGCAGGCATCGAGCGCCACGACTGCCACTACGGGCTCGCCTCGAAGTCCAGGATGCCTGGCGGCCACGGTGATTGATTCCAGGCAGCGGCCAATGTCTGCTGCCTCATTGTGGGCCGGAACTATCACTGCGATCACCGCAGGCCCTCCCTGGTCGGTCCATGCATCGTAAGGTCCTCCGTCCGTTGCGACGAACAGATACCCGCGTCAACGTAGCCAGACGGTGACCGCGGCGTCGTGAAAATGTGGAGTCCGCCCAAACGCCGTTCTCATGGCGGCGGGAGCAGCATAGAGGTTGACACCAACACGGAGCGACCCATGAGCAAACTGCCCCTTAATCCCGGCGCCGACGTGGATGACCAGGATAAAGCGCACACCCCGGACAAGCTCCGGAACGATGACGCCACGTGGAAAGACAAGGACATGCCTGAGGCGGAGCACACCGCCAAACCGGAAGATTACGAGCGTCCGGCAAAGCCCTGAGGGCCGGCTCCGGCGATTCCACCCTATTCAGGAGAGCCAGATGGCCTTGATCCATTCGATTTTGATGGGAGCCGTCGCAGGAATGCGCGCGATGACCCCCTTGGCCGCGGTGACCAACGCCGCGCGGAGCGGTAACTTGCCGGCCGATAACGGTGCCCCTCGCCTTCTGGCCAACAAGCTCGCTTCCGCAGGGATGCTCGCGTTGGCAGGCGGTGAGCTCGTTGGTGACAAGATGAAAACGGCCCCCGACCGCATCGTTCCGGCAGGCATGGTTGCGCGCGTCGCTACCGGGATGATTGCAGGCGCAGCGCTCGCTCCCCATCGGCAGCGAAAGCTGGGCGCGCTTCTGGGTGCAGGCGCCGCCGTTGGTATGGCCTACGTGACCTTCAACCTGCGCATGCGGGCGATCGCCCGCTACGGTCAAAGCAGCACCGGCGCCGTGGAAGACGCCATTGCCGTCGGCAGTGCTGCCCTCATCACACAATGGGCTGCCGGGGGCGCCAAGCCAAGGGGACGTCGCGGATGAACCTCAATGAGCGGACGTCCCTCGGTCGGCGGTGCTGGGCTATCGCCGAGGGCTACATCCCTGCGTGGAGCAACGGGCCGGAACCAGAGCTGCAAAGCCACGAGACCTGCTGCATCCTCAACACCGGTTCCACCGATGCGGCGATCACCCTGACGCTGTATTTCGAGGATCGCGACCCGCAGGGCCCTTACCGCTTCACCGTCCCCGCCCGGCGCACGTGTCACAAGCGCTTCAACGATCTCGAGGTGCCTGCCCCGGTGCCCCGTGGCGTGGGTTTTTCGTGCGTCATCGAATCCGATGTTCCGGTCGTCGTCCAGCACACCCGGCTTGATTCACGCCAAGCCGAGAACAGCATCATGACGACCATCGCCTACCCGCTCTGACCCTCCGGTCGATCCGACCCCTGCACATCGCATCGACACCACTGGGCCGCGACGTTTACCAAGGCGTCCGCACACTGACCTTCCTCAACCCAATAGAGGCTCAGCAAATGCCCGTGCCCAACTATCCCCGGCCGCCGTTCAAGGCGCAGCAGCAGTCGTTTCCCGGCAAGACCGACAAGCTCGATCCTCGGCCAGACCACGGTGAGGAAAGCTACGTTGGTCACGGCATGCTGAAAGGCAAGAAAGCGCTGATTACCGGCGGCGACAGCGGTATTGGTGCGGCAGTAGCCATTGCCTACGCCCGGGAAGGCGCCGATGTGGCGATCGCGTTCCTTGAGGGCGAGGAGAAGGATGCCGCCAGCATTGGGGTCCTCATAGAAGAGGCGGGCCAGAAGGCCGTCCTGTGCCCCTGCGACATCAGCGACGACGCCCAGGCTGAAGCGCTCATCGAGCAGGTCACTCGCGAACTTGGGGGCCTGGACATTCTGGTCAACAACGCCGCGTATCAGCGCTACTACGAATCCTTTGATGACATCACGTTGGACGACTGGCGAAAGACGTTCGATACCAATGTGCATGCCGTCTTCAACCTGACCCGTTTGTGCGTGCCGCACCTGCAGGACGGCGGCTCGGTCATCAATACCGCCTCCGTGAACTCCAAGAAGCCCACGCCCAACATCCTGCCTTACTCGGCCACCAAGGGCGCGGTGGCCAACCTCACCATCGGCCTGGCCGGTCTTCTCGCCGAGAAGGGCATCCGTGTCAACGCAGTATTGCCCGGCCCGATCTGGACGCCTTTCATTCCCGCCGGCATGGCCGCAGAGGAAGTTGAGCAGTTCGGCAGCCAGACCCCGTTCGGTCGTCCCGGCCAGCCGGCAGAGCTCGCCTCGGCCTACGTGATGCTCGCTGCCGACAGCGCGAGCTACACCTCCGGCGCACTGCTTACCGTCTCCGGCGGCGCGGTCACCCTGTAAGGCCTGTATCTCCCTCCTCCCCCAAGGATTCCAATGACGTCCCGCAACCAATACGACATGCAGAACCCGCTGACCCAGTTCCCACAGCCGACCTACCCGGCCCAGGTTCAAACCCCGCCCGGCACTGTTCATGAGCTCAAGCCGGCGGCCGACCATGGCGAGAAAAGCTACGTAGGCCTGGGGCGCATGAAGGGTCGCAAGGCGCTGGTGACCGGCGCCGATTCCGGCATCGGCCGCGCGGTGGCCATTGCCTTCGCGCGCGAAGGCGCCGACGTGGCGCTGAACTACCTGCCCGAAGAAGAAGACGACGCTGCCGAAGTGGTGGCGCTGATTGAAGCCGAAGGCCGCAAGGCGATCGCCATCCCGGGTGACCTCCAGGACGAGCAGTTCTGCGGCGACTTGGTGGCGCAGGCGGTCAAGGGCCTGGGCGGGCTGGACGTGGTCGCCAACATCGCCGGCAAACAGTTGGCCGTGGAAAAGATCGAAGACCTCACCTCCGAGCAATTCGACGCCACCTTCCGCACCAACGTGCACGCGCTGTTCTGGGTGTGCAAGGCTGCCCTGCCGCATCTGCCGGCCGGCGCCACCATCATCAACACCGCGTCCATCCAGGCTTATCAGCCCTCGCCCAACCTGCTGGACTACGCTCCCACCAAGGCGGCCATTGTGAACTTTACCAAGGCCCTGGCCCAGCAGGTGGCCCAGCGCGGCGTCCGCGTGAACGCGGTCGCTCCGGGTCCGATCTGGACGCCCTTGCAGCCTGCAGGCGGACAGCCGCCCGAGGCTATCCCGGAGTTCGGCTCGCAGACGCCGCTGAAGCGTGCGGGCCAGCCGGTGGAAATGGCGTCGGCCTACGTCCTGCTGGCCACCCAGGAGTCGAGCTACATCACCGGCGAGGTGATCGGCGCCACCGGCGGCATGCTGCTGCCGTGACCGCTGGCTCCAGCGATGCCGATAGCGTGCCTGCCGAGCGCGACGCGGACGGGTATGCGCCCATCCACTCCTACGCCGCCATTGGCGATGGGCGCTCCAGTGCGCTCATCGCGCCGGATGGCAGCATCGACTGGTGGTGCGCCCCGTGCATGGACGCACCGCCCTTGCTCGACCGCCTGCTCGATGCCCCGGCCGGCGGTCGTTTTGTGCTCCAAGCCCGCGACGTTCAGCAGGTGCAGCGGCGCTACCGCGACAACAGCAACGTGTTGGAAACGCACGTCCGCACCGACAACGGCCTGGCCCGGGTGACCGAGTCGCTCAACAGCGGCCCGGCCGGGCGGCTGCCTTGGTCCGAGCTGGGCCGCCGGCTGGAAGGCTTGGAGGGAGAGGTCACCTTCGATCTGCTCTACCAGCCGGGCACCCGGGCTGGGGCCTGCACGCCCTGGATGAGCGATACCCCAAACGGATGCGTGCATCACGCCGGCCCCGTGATGACGATGCTGCGCTATTCCGAACGCGTGCAGATCGGCAATTGCGATGACCGGGAACTCCGCGGCACCGTGACCCTTCGGACCGGCGACAAGGAGATCATCGCTCTGCTCGCCTCTCAGGACGAAGTGCTCCCAGTTCCGCCTTTAGTGGATATCGATACCCGCATCGACCGCTCCGATCGGGAGTGGCGCCAGTGGGTGGACGACCTGCACTGCGACGCAAGCCGCCGCGCTGAAGTCATCCGATCGGCGCTGGCGCTCAAATTCCTTTGGTTCGCGCCCACCGGGGCCATCGCCGCAGCGGTGAGCGCTTCGTTGCCCGAGCGCATCGGCGGCGACAAGAACTGGGACTACCGCTACGCCTGGGTTCGCGATGCCGCATACGTCATCAAGACCTTCCTGCGCGTGGGTGCCCTGCCCGACGCCGAGGCCGGCTTCAGCTGGCTGATGACCACCATCGGTCGCCACCGTCCCGGGCTTGCGCCGTGCTACACCCTTCGCGGCGAGCGGGTCGAAGAGGAACGCTGTATCGATGTGCCGGGCTACCGCAACAGCCAACCAGTGCGCGTGGGTAATGCGGCCTCTGAGCAGTTGCAGACCTGCGCCTACGGCGACGTATTGGAAATGGCCAGCCGGATGATCGAAGCCGGCCACATCCTCGACCCCACAACTGCCCGGCTCTTGTTCGAACTGGCTGACGAATGCGCCGACAACTGGATGCGCAAGGACAGCGGCTTCTGGGAACTGGGCGACGCGCAGCACTACACGATGTCCAAGGTGGAATGCTGGATGGCGCTCCGCCGAGCCTGCGAACTCGCCGAGGCTGGCCACATCACCACTGCCCGTCTGCCGCGCTGGCAGCGCGAGAAAGAGCGCATCCTGGACTGGATCGACGAGCACTGCTGGGATAAGGCAAAGCAGAGCTACGTGATGCATGCCGGCAGCGACCGGCTGGACGCGAGCCTGATGCTGGCGTCGCGCTTCGGCTTGGGCGAAGTGCGCCGGGAGCGTTTCATCGCTACTCGGGAGGCCATTCGGTGCGAACTGTCGGATGAAAGCGGGGATCTGCTGTGGCGCTACAGCGGCATGCAGGACTGCGAAGGCACTTTCATCAGTTGCGCGTTTTGGATGGTGGAAGCCTACGGCCTGCTGGGGGAGGCAGAAGAAGCGGATCGCTTGTTCGGATCGTTGCTGGCCCGCGTCCAGAACGACGTGGGCCTTATGCCAGAGATGTGGGATCCCCAAGCCGATGAAGGGCTGGGCAATACGCCGCAGGGCCTGAGTCACTTAGCCTTGGTGCACGCCGCTTATGCGATAGATGGCGACTAAGGCGGACGTCGGACATCTCGAAATGCGGTCTGAGGGGTCCGAGCCCGTCATCGGCATCCCTATCCCAAGGGGCGGTGCAGCGTTGACGGAACAACGCTGCGTCCCTTCACGACAACCCCGTCACGGGTTTCCGGAGATGCTCTGGTCAGCCCCCCCTGTTCAGGAGCAACGATGCCCACCTCAGCATCTTTTGTCATTCGCTCCTTTGAAGCGAGCTATGCCTCTACTGGCGACGTAGAGCGAATCCTGGCGCTTACCGTCGAATGCAGCCATTGCAGCACGACCACCGCGTCCTCCCGTGGCTCCCTAATAGAGCTTCCGGGCGGCGCGCTTTTCCGCTGCGGCCAGTGTGGCTCGCATCACGCCGTCAGCAACGCGCGGCTCTCGGCTTTTGGGGAGCCTTCCAAGCGTTCGGCGCAGCACCCTTTGGCACCGAGAATACCGCTCAGCCCAATGCTGCCGGTGTTCCAACGGGCTCTGGTCATCGAAACCCGGTAACAGCCTACGGACGTCTTGGTCTTGACCTCGACGCCCGCCATCACACTTCTGAGCTGCCCTTGGACGTCGCGTTCTTGTCCCCGTCGGACGGCGCGTCAGGTTCATCTTTCCCTGCGTGAACATGCCCGCCGGTCGGGTCCTCGATCTGGATGACCTTCCCCTTCTGCCACGCATCCGCCCCTGCATCGATGGGGGGCGCGGCGATATCGGCACGACGCTTCCGCTTGTCCTCACTACTGACCCCGAGCCGGGCGTCACGGGCAGCGACCATGGCCGGGTCCGCTTGGCCGTCTGCGGTGAACCCCATCATCAGCTGCGGCATGCCTCGGGGCAGGTCCTTGTCCAGGTCTGTGTGCCATGTGTGCCAGGTCTTGCCATACGTGTGGATGAGCTTCTCCATCAGCGCATGCTCGGCCACCTCGGGAATCCCCGGCGCAATGAGCTGACCCGATTTCACCTCTTGAACATGGCTGTGCCACAGCGCTTTTTCCTGCTCAGGAAGGCCTGCAAACAGCTTCTCACTGATGATGTATTCCACCCCCATCAGCTTGGCGTCTTTCACATTGCCGTCGTAGATCGTGCACTGGATGACATCCTCGTTGAGGATGGAGCAGTAGTGATGGGCTTCCATCTGGACCTTCATCTGGCCGTTGTAGAAATGGAACCCGTCCAGATAGGCGTTGATGGCGTCGACCGGAGGCCGGTCCTGCAGCACGGCCGCCCCGGTCTCTAGCGCTTTGGTCTTCGCGCTTTCTTCGGCCCCGGGCGCTTGGACGCTGGACTCTGTGTTCCCACCGCCGCACGCAGACAGGACAAGCGCGACGGCGGCGCAAACGATGGATCGACGCATAGTGATTCCTCCTGAAAAGCAACGGCAGCTGGTAAGTGGGATCAGTCGTCCTGTGCCCACCGTGCCAAGTTCTGTTGGATTGATTCGATACCTTCCCAAGGATCCTTGCGCCTGCGTTTGAGCTTGGCGGGCACGTCCTTCATGGTGAAGCTATCGGCCCGGGTGAGCTTCGACAGCTCGCTCCACGCGATGGGCATTGCCACGGGCGCGCCGGGCCTGCCTCGCAAGGAATAGGACGCCACGGCGGTAGCCCCTCGGCCGTTGCGCAGGTAGTCGACGAAGATGCGTTTGTTGCGCAGGCTTTTGGTCGACGTCGCCAAGAATCGCTGCGGCTCGGACTGTGCCAAAGCGTCTGCGAATCCATGAGCAAACCGCTTGGTCAAATCCCAATCGCATCCCGGATTCAACGGCACCACCACGTGCAAGCCTTTGCCTCCGGAAACGCGCAGGAAGGACTCCAGCTCCAACTGCTGAAGGAGCTTCCTTATGTCGGTTGCAGCTTTCTTGACCTCGGAGAACGGCACGTCTGGGCCCGGGTCAAGATCGAACACCACACGATCGGCGCGGTCGGGCGAATCGGCGTGGCTGCCCCAAGGGTGGAACTCCAAGGCGTTGAACTGCACAAGCTCCAAGAGACTGGCGGCGTCGTCGACCACCAGGTAGTAGGCATTGATCCCACTGTCTTCCTTGAGCTTCACCGAAGTGACCAACTCCAGACCCGCAGTGTGGTGTTTCTGGAAGAAGCACGGCCGGCCGGTGCCAGCTGGGCAGCGGATGATCGACAGTGGACGCCCAACGATCTCAGGCAGCAGATGGTCCATAACCGCGCTGTAGTAGTCCCACACCTCCTGCTTGGTGGCCTTGATGTCGGGAAAGATCACCTTGGACGGGCTGGAGAGCTTTGGGGGAACCCGCTCTCCTGCACCCGCCCTGCCCTTGCTGTTCGTGGGTTTGACGGCGACACCGCGCTCGGGTTTGGTGACGGCTTGCTTCCCACGTTTGTTCGGCTTGGCAGATGTAGCACCGCCGCCGGTATCGCTGCTCCAATCCGAGTCCTTTAGATCGGCCACGTCTTTGTCGGGCCGCACCGCTTTCAGCGACGCTTGGCGCAGCAATTGTTGCCCGCCAATGCCTCGGTAAAAGACCTCGACGACAAACCGGGGCGCAAACCAGGTGGCGGCCCGCAAGTCCGTCTCTGTCGTTGGGACATGTGCGGTGGGCTTCTTCCCGCCGGCGATGCCGATCAGCGCCGTCAGCTCCCCGATCAGGGTGTCCGAAAACCCCGAGCCGACGCGCCCCACGTAGAGCCACCCATGCTCGGGGTCGGGCTTGGCCAGTAGCAACGATCCGAAACCAGTGCGGCTTCCTTTGGGTGCCGTGTAGCCGACCACAGCAAATTCGTCGCTGGCCAACTGCTTGGTCTTCTTCCAATCCTCACCTCGGCCGCCGTGGTAGCCGCGATCGGCGCGCTTGGAGATGATGCCCTCGAAATGCTGCTCACCCGCCAAACGATAGGCCGCCTCCCCATCGCCGGCGATGTGCGAGCTCATGGCCAAATGGGATGAGGCTCCCTTCAAGACGTCCTCCAACAGCTCCTTTCGTTCCAGCAGCGGCGCATCCGCAATGTCCACGCCATTGATATGCAGAAGGTCAAAGAGCGCATACGACAGCGCACCCTGGCGCTCGCCAGATAGGGTGGCTTGAAGCAGATTAAAGTCTTCCTTCGTCCCGCGCCCCGCGATCAACTCCCCGTCCAAGGCGGCGGATTTCAAACCAAGTGCAGCGACGGCATCACGTATCTCGGGAATCTTGTTGGTCCATTCCAACGCGTTGCGCGACCACAAGCGAACCTCGCCTTGCGCTACCGTGGCCAGGATCCGGTAGCCGTCCCATTTGATCTCGTGAACCCACTGGTCGCCCTTGGGTGGCGAGTCGCCCAGCTTGGCCAACTGGGGTTCGAACGGACCCTGGGGGGCCTCTGCCTTTTTAGCACTGGTCAGCGCCAACGCCCTCTTGGCCCAATCCACGCGTCGAGCGGGTTTTGCGACGGGGATTGCCTTGAGCCGCTTCTTGTCGGGCTTCCCGCTGCCGGCCCGTTTGAGGTCTGCGGCAGGGGGCGCGGCGACATCCCCCAACAGGTCATCGGCCTCGACCTGGCTGGCGTAGGCATCGGCCTCCTTGAAGAGAAGCCACTGCGGTTGGCGCGCCGGCTTGCCGGAGCGGACCAGGTGCCATCCGCCTTTGAGCTTGGATCCGAACAGTTCGAAGCGCAGATGTCCTTTGGCGAGTTGGGCCTCGGGATCCCCTTCGGTGGCCCAGACCCCGTGATCAAACTGGGCGACGTGGCCCCCACCATATTCGCCCTTGGGGATCTCGCCTTCGAAGCTGGCGTAGTCGACGGGATGGTCTTCCACCTCAACAGCCATCCGCTTGACCTTCGGGTCGTAGCTTGGCCCTTTGGGCACGGCCCAGCTCTTCAGCGCGTCACCAAGCTGGAGGCGGAAGTCGTAGTGACGACGGCTGGCATGATGCAACTGAACGACAAAGATGGCCCGCTGCCCGGCGGGTAGTGCCTTGCCGGGTTCGGGCTCTTTGGTCTTGCTAAAGCTGCGCTTGCGGCGATATTCGGTGAGGGACATGCCTCGCGCCCGTCACTTGCCCAGGTGCTCACGAACCGCCGCCGAGGTGGGGCCGACGGCCTTGACCGCTTCCCTTAGCTGGGCAGCCGTAACGCCCAATGTCTTGGTCCAATACTGGACCTCGTAATCTTCATTGACGTTGATTCGGTCGCGATCCGGGGAACCGGTCTTCTTCTTGTCGTCAGTCATGGCATCTACTCCCAGGCAAGTAGACTGTTTCTAGTCCCACCACCGTAGGCCCGCCGTGAACGGGAATCGCGCGCCCCTTCACAGATGAGGCTCAGCTCCGACACATCACCTACGCTGATGACTTAGCGACCTCGGACCTCGAAGCGTTTCTGGCCCTCATCGTCGGCCAGCACATTTGGACTCCACCGGGCTCTGGCTACGGCGGTCTTGGGTACTTATGATGAAAGCAATACTTAGGCCCGGGCTTCCCCCGCTTGCGCCACTAAACGCGAAATCTCTGGCATTCCAAATACTGGGCTGTTCTATCTGTTTGAAGTCAACGTGCAGCCAAGTCGGCCGGGTTCGGATGAGGAACCTATGGTGCTTAACGTTCAGGCTGAATGTCTTTCCTGCCACCGCGTCACCAATGCTACTGCCCCGCCGAGCCTCGTGAACATACCGGGTGGCGGGGCGGTGCTGGAGTGCCCTGCGTGCGGGATCCGCCAGGCGATTTCGGCTGCTCGTTTCATGGAATTTTCGCAAAGATCAGCCGGCGGCCCTGCGTCCTCAGATCCACCGCAGCAGTGATCTAAGCTTCAACTGCTGCCTCGGGCTCGCGAGCCTGGACCAACGCGGATCCCTCGCGGTACTGGGACTTCCGCCCCGCCATTGGACCGGTCACCGCCCACAGGCCGGCCGCATTGCGCAAGATGCCCCATTCGGGACCGCCGAGCAGTTCCCTCGCGCGATGGGGTCGCCGTCCTGCCCTGTGGATAGCGTCCGCGACTGCCTCGACCTCCTCGGCAAACCACCGGCACCCATTTACACAAATCTCCACCGGTTGATCGAAAGGATCTGGGTAGCTGGGTGCAAGTTCTTGCAGGTGCAGGGCAGCCTCCCGCACGGTCAACTCTCGGAACGCAGGCTGGGCAGTCCAGTCACTCAAACGCCTCAATGCGTCGGCCATCATCCTCGGATCCTCCGCTGGCATGAGCCGGCAATCCTCGTTCTAAATGCGTGAAAACGGCGAAAGGACATTGTCAACGGCCCGCACACATCCCTTTTGCCGTAAGCGTCCCCTCGAAAGCGTTCACTTCGGGTTTCCTACGATGCTGAAAGTCACCAATCCTCGACATTCGCGGTCGTAGGTTCTCTTCCACTCAACACGCATGAGTGGACCATGTCGAAACCGTTTTTTAGCAAAATTGCCTGTTCTGCTTCGCGCGCCTCGGGATCGTTGGGCGCCTTCGTAGCGGCCTTGGGTGTGGTTATTGTCTGGGCGAGCAGCGGACCGTTCTTCAGGTTCAACGACACGTGGCAGTTGGTCATCAATACCGGAACGACGATCGTGACCTTCTTGATGGTGTTTCTGATTCAGCACACCCAGAATGCCGACACCGCCGCCATCCACATCAAGCTGGATGAGCTGATCAGAGTGACCAGCAACGCCAACAACGAGTTGCTGAATCTGGAGGAGATGGACCAGGAGCGTCTGGAGGAAATCCGCCTTCGATACGAGCAGTTGGCCAAGACTGCGGCCCATCTCAAAGCGAAAAAAGACCTGTGCATGCCGTGCGCGCAAGAAGACGTTGCAGGCGTGTAGCAGGCCTTCACAGATTTGCGCACCAACCTAACGAGAGGGCGCTTAGCTTCAGGGCTCCACCCACCACGAACCCGGAGAACCATCATGGCGATCAAGACCGCTGAAGACCTGTTCATCCACGAACTGTCGGACATTTACAGCGCGGAGAAGCAGCTGACCAAGGCACTGCCGCGCCTCGCGCGAGCCGCCTCCAATCCGGACCTGGCCGCCGCCTTCGAAACTCACCTGGAAGAGACACAGGGTCAGATCGAACGCATCGACCAGGTTGTCGAGCTGCTGGGCATCCGTCTCAAGCGCATCAAGTGCGCCGCCATGGAGGGGTTGGTTGAGGAGGGTAAGGAAGCCATCGACAGTATCGAGGAAGGCCCGGTGCGGGATGCCGCCCTTATTGGCGGTGCCCAGAAGGTCGAGCACTACGAAATCGCTTCCTACGGCACCATCTCGGCCCTCGCCAAGCAGTTGGGTTACAAGGACGCGCTCCCGCTCCTGCTGGAAACATTGGAAGAAGAAAAGGTAACCGACGAGAAGCTGACGATCTTGGCCAAGTCGGGTGGTAACGCCAAGGCCGCGAAGGCCGCTTGAGGCGCATGGTTATGAGCAGAGACGAGAAAGATCTCCCTGTGCCCGGGGAGAAGGTCCGTAGCGAAACACCGGCTGAGGAGCATCACCGGAAGACCCGGACGGACAGGAACCACGAAGAGGCCTTGGAGGAGACGTTCCCCGCGAGTGACCCGATTTCGCCATTCGTTCCTGCCAAGCCGCCTGCTGCGGATGAAGGCGCCGCCAATCGTGCCACTGAGAACGCTGGCTACAACCAGCATGGGCATGGAAAGGGCGGTAAGGCGGGAGAGGCAGAGCCCGAAGGCGCGAGCGCGATGGAAAAACTCAGCCCGACTTTGGGCAAGGCAACACGTTGGGCAAAAAGCCAGGACTTAGTGGCTGAACCGGGGAGCGGCGTGGATCGCCGCTCCTTCACTGCAATTCGCTAGTCGCAGGACTACTGTCGAGACGTTCGTTCAACTGTAGGCAGTGTGGGCATGTGGAAGAGAAACGGTTTGTCGATCGTGCTTCTGGCTTTTCTCCTAGTCTTCTTGGGAGGCCAGATATGGACTGGCTTTTTGACCCACAACGAGGAACTCGCTGAAACGCACCGCGCTGCACTGAGCCTATTTGACTACCTGCATAGCGGCCATTTCTTCAGCGCAACCTTCGAGAACTGGGAAAGCGAGTTCCTTCAGATGGGCATGTATGTCCTGCTGACCGTCAGCCTCCGCCAGAAGGGTTCGGCCGAATCGCGCCCACTGGATGATGCGCAGGAGCAAGAGCGAGTTGAGCCGGGTCCCATGCCTTGGGCCGTTCGGAGAGGCGGGATTTGGAAAATGCTTTACGGTCACTCCTTGGCGATCGCATTCACGGCGTTGTTCCTGCTGAGCTTCTCGCTGCATCTTGCTGGCAGCTGGCGTGCGGAGGTCGATGAGCAGCTCGCGAAGGGATTGCCCGCTCCCACCTGCTGGGAACACCTGTGGAGCAGCAGCTTCTGGTTCGAATCCTTCCAGAACTGGCAGAGTGAGTTCTTGGCCGTGCTTGCCTTGGTTATCCTGACCATATTCCTTCGTCAGAAGGACTCACCGCAGTCCAAACCGCTGGCGGCGCCTCACAGCCAAACGGGCGATTGAGGGGCAAGAGCAGCTATGAATACACCCAGCCCAGCGCTCCTGATCATCGACATGTTTACGTTGTTCGACTTCCCAGAAGCCGGCCAGGTGAAGCCGAAGGCGCTGGAAGCCGCTCGGCACATCGCGACGCTCGCCCAGCGCTTCCGGGCGCTCGGCCATCCGGTCATCTACGCCAACGACAACTTCGCCAACTGGCAGATGGATTTCAAGGAGTTGGTGAGGCTGTGCTTGGCCACCGAGGGGGAGTCATCGGCGATCGCGAAGATTCTGGAACCGGAACACGGTGACTATTTCGTGCTCAAACCCAAGCACTCCGCATTTCTCGCCACCCCACTGGCCGTGCTGCTTGCCAAGCTTGGCGTAAGGGAGCTCCTCGTTGCAGGAATGACGGCGGAGTCGTGTATCACGGCCACATGTTTCGATGGCAACGCCAGGGAATACGACACGATCGTGGTGCAGGAAGCGGTTGCCGGCATCGGCTCTCGAAAGATCACGGCACTCCGATTGCTTGAAGAGTCCAAGGCAGCGACCGTTCTCAAGCTTGCGAGCTACCTGCGCCGCCTTGGGACTTAGGATGACTCATTCCCGCCGAATGCATGCGGTTTGAACGAAGGCATCGAAAGACTGAAGAGCGATCGCGGGCGTGCGCGCCCTCCACTGAAGGCAGGCGCGGCTGCTCTTTTGCGTTACGGCCCCAACAACGACGATGGCCCGACATCGAGCCGGGCCATCCTGGTATTCAGGTCCGGGCGATTGGCAGCTGCTTATTCCTCTTCGTCCTGGCTGCCCTGCTGGCCGGAGCGCTCCCGCTTCTGATCCTGATCCTGTTGCTGCTGACCCTGGTTGTCCCGCTCCTGCTGACCCTTCTGGTCCTGCTGGTTCTGCTGACCCTGCTGATTCTGGTTGCCCATGTCAGTTCTCCATTGACAGCATCGGCATTGATGCTGACGATGAGGCTATCGGAGCTTGGGTTATGCGTCCGTTGAAACCTATCCAAGTCCTCGAACGAAATCGCCACGTAGTTAAACAGTTCATTTGCTCAGCAGTCCGTCCGCGCGAGTAGGCCGCGGGCCCAGCGTTGCATCTATTCCTTCAGGCACCGCTGATCACGCGGGCAGCCAGGCCAGCATTTGATGGGGTCGGAAGGCGTGCTGTAGCCATCTCCGTCTCCGGAGAATTGCCATTGCCCGGCACCAGCCTTTCCTGAACTGCGGCAAGCAGTCGGCTGACTCGGCGGGCAGCGTCTCCGATGCTCGGTTCCAGTCCCAGAACGTAGACAAAGCAACCGTCGAACTTGGCAGAGGCAGACTCAAGCCCTTCCGTGTCGGACATTTCGCGCTTGAGCGCCTTAAGCCAACGCTTAGGCGGCTCAGACTTCAGCTCCACCACCACCGCAGCTTCGCCGAAGTCCAGCGGCATCACCTCGAGCCTCAGGACCTTCGGAGTCGACAAAATTTGTGATGAGTTGCCCACTGCCGTTCTCCTCCAGAGCAATGGACGGAAAGTATGCGCAGCCCGTGCCAAGGCTACGTCAAAATTCGAGGCCAGATGGATGACACCTACCTGAAGGTGCGCGTCCTTCTGCACAGCGCGGGTGAAGCTGAAGTGTCATGCGCTGCAGGATGCCCCTGAGCAGGAAACGGAGCTAATTCAGCTGCGCGTGCCCGCAGGCCCTAACCGCAGGTGCTGAACGCTTCACAAGATGAAAGCGGCTCAAACGCGAGTATTGGCATCCGCCTGCTTACACGCATCGAAGCGATGGGATCAACCTCAACGTGCTACAGAACCTGCTTCATTTCGCGCCCCTTATAACCGCAGCCATGACGTGCGTGACAGCGTTGATATGGGTCGTTTATCTGGGTTTTTTCCTTCGCAGTTACCGACGCCAGCAGCGACCGTCCATCCTGATCACCTCGGGCGCGGGCAAGGACCTGGATGCGCACTGCTTCGTGACCAATTTGGGATTGGAACCGGTGTACTTGCTCGATGTGGTCATCGACCTGATTGAGCCAAGTGGCAAGGTCGTACGAGCAGTCATTCCCGAACGCACCGAGCGGTGGAGTCAAGCTGTTCCCGGGGACGAAGATGATGTCCGCCGTGCAACCAATGTCGGAGCGCTCAGCAGCGGCGGCGAACGAGACTTGGGGCGATTCCGGACCTTGATCGAACGCGCCAGCACTGAGAACCCCGACATCGCCGCGGAGGTTGCCTTCACCAGCCTGGAAGTGACCGTGGTGACGGTCACCGCGAGCCAGGCAGAGCTGTGCGGGGCGTCACGTTGCTATCGCATTGAGCATCGCGAGGGTGGCCAGGCTCGCCTGAGAGCAAGAACCATCAAGGCCCGACAGTTGCAGGGGTACTTTGCACGCCGCAGCCTGACTCGCCTGTTGACCGCGCAGTTGAAGTCCTTGGATGCAGCATAGTCAGCATTGCAGCCATTGACGCACTTACGCCGATTCGGACGACGCTGCTAAGCACTGTGCGCGTTGATCTGCAACGGTCCATGGGTATCCTGGCTTGGCTGGGCGTCGATCACCCCTTGCGCCATTCGCGCAGACGACCAGGTGCTGCGCCTTGGGGCTTGGCCCCGCCTTTCCTGTCCTGCCTTGCCCATCATCGTCACCAGTTCCAACGCATGCCCACCTTGCTCGGCCGTAAAAGGCACATACCCCGTTGCGCTGGAGAACTCTGTCCTGGGTGATCCGTTGAACTCGTGCCACGCGTTCAGGCGAAGCCACGCGTCGCTGGCCCGGGGCCCGCCGTTGCGGCCCTGGCCACTGCCGATGCGATTGAGCCGGATGCCCAACCGGCCGACCGTGGAAACGCCGTCGCTGTAGCGTACGCGCGCGATGTCATCGACCAGGTCGTCGACGTCCACGCGCTGCCAGATCACCTGCGCCTGGGGTTCGATTCTCCAACCGGTCAGATCTTCCGCGGTGTCACCCGAACCCAGGGCGAAGGGCCACCCGCCCTCCAGCGAAAGAACCGTGCCATCGCCGTTGGTGAAGGTGTCGGGCAGCGTGGGCAAGGGTTCCAACCCATGGTCTGGAGGCGGGGCCGCAAAGGTTGCGTAGCTCATGAAGCAGGCGGATGCCAACGCGGTCAGCCGCAACACCTCTCGAGAGCGCCCCCGGACATCCCCCGTCCCCTTTGCCATACACATCGGCGTAGACGACATGTCGAGCTCCACTTGGGAGCATCGAGTCTATTTTTGCCTTCTGCCACGCGCATCCGCACAACTGCCGGTTACTCGCCAGTATGTTTACTGATTTCCACGGTGCCAACCGGCTGCTACACGCCATTCAGAGACTAAACGCGACCGCCCTACCGCTGATAAAGAACCCTAGTCACCTGCGGCGACCGCATGTCTGCTTCCGGCCAGAAGCGGACCTCCGCCCTACCCCTGATAACGCCCCCTAATCCCCGTAATCCCGTCACTCTTAGCTGACAGGGGGATGTGCCGAGGATCTATTCCTGCGCTCGGGAAGGCAGCGACACACTGACGATGGCGGTCTGTCACCACTCCCGAGCAGCTCTGGAGTCTAAGCCGCTCTGGAGTCTAAGCCGCTTTTTCGAGAAGAGCAGCAATCAGCGCTTGATCCGGAGCCGTCTTGAGCCGGATCGCAACAAATGTTCAAGTTCCATTTTGCATGTCCTGAGTTCGAGTGTGCGGCCTCTGATTTGCACTGAGATAGTGTCCCTGCAGCTCAGATCACCTTCGAAAGGCACTGCCAAGTCAATGAATTCCATTGAACATCATTGGTTTTCCATAGGCATTTTTCCCGGAGCATCAATTAGGATGCGCTCACACCATGCTTCGCTTCAGCCAGCAGTCGCTCACTAGGACCAAGGTGAGACTCCTCCCTGTCACCTACCGCTAGCCTGTTCACATCTTCCAAGAAACCATCACCAAGCCTCACTGCCGCTGACCAAGCGTCGGTTCGCAATAAAGCAACGCCCGATACGGCTATCAGGATGATGCCCCACAAGGAAGAGGCAACAGAAGCCGAAATGCTTACGTTGGTGGAACCGGCTATAAGCACAAAAAGAATCATTGCTCCTGAGAAAGCCGACACGAAGTAGATACCCCAGAAGGCCAGATTCCACTTCGCTCGCTTCGCAGCCGATGCCGCCTTGGCCTTCCAACCAACCCGCTGGGTTTTCTGTTCCCACTCAACCAAGCTCCATACGTCGGCGAGATCACCTAGCATCCGACAAACCTCAGCACCTGATCGATCACATACCCTTCTGACCACAGCTGCCGGTAAATAGGCGCCGAACAACTGGCGAGAAAGAACCTCCACACTTAATGCGTCGAGTTCCCACGGATTCTTCCAGTACTGAAGGAATTCGCGTCGGCGGACGAACTGAAGATCTCTTCGTCCAATCAGCCACCGAACGCCCCCAAGTACCAAGATAGCCAAACCCATGACCATCTTGAGCTGACCCCCAGCCAGACCTATCAAATGCTCCATATTCCCCCGGCCACGATCGATGCGTTACTCGAACGATCACCGACCAGGTGTGGCAGGTCAACATCTAGATCTCACCCAGGCAGATGGTTGCCTAAGGCAGCCTCGTAACGAGGCTGGATTCCGTCAGGCGCGCGACCTGAAACACAGCGTGGCAGCCCTCCTCCTGCTGGTCCACCGTCCGGGCGGCTAGCACCATGGCCGCCCCCGCTGGCTCCCTGACGAGAACCAGTCACAACGCGCCGCTAAGTGGAGAGCGCCAAACGCCTGTCGCGCGTCTATGGCGGTCCGGCAATCAAGCCCGCCTTCACAACTACCACGCCACCCCGAATGCAACTATGAAGGCCGCGACCTGCCCCCCTCGGTAAACCATGCCACACTTTCGCCGTCTTTTTGGTCGTTGGCTCCGCCTGCGTCGTCTTGTCCGTTGGCGTTGGCGTGAGCGCCAGGCCTCGGTCCCGGCCATCGAAGCCACCGAGGTCCCACTGCGTGCCGCGCTGTACAGCGTTGAACAGATGGAGGTGTACGGCCGCGCATTGGCGCGCCAGCACCGGGTGCGGATGCGACCTGGCGCAGAGCGCCTGCTCGATCGCCTGCAGGCCAACGAGCGTGTCCTCGAAGACGCCAACACGCTGCTCAGCAACGTAGTGCGCGAACAGCGGCCGGTGACCCCGGCCGGGGAATGGCTGCTCGACAACTACTACCTGATCGAAGAACAGATCCAGACCGCGCGACGCCACCTGCCGCGCGGCTACAGCCGGCAGTTGCCGTCGCTGGTCGCCGGCCCCTCGGCCGGGTTGCCGCGCGTGTATGAACTGTCGATGCAGGCGATCGCGCACGGCGATGGCCGCATTGACGGCGATACGCTGGGCCGCTTCATCGCCTCGTACCAGTCGCTCGCGCCGCTGAGCCTGGGCGAACTGTGGGCCGTTCCGATCATGCTGCGCCTGGCCCTGCTGGAGAATCTGCGGCGCATGGCGGCGCGGGTGATGCGTGACGGCACGGACCGTGGCCTGGCTGCCCAATGGGCGGACAGCCTCAATCGCGCGGCGTCGGACACCCCGACCGATGTCGTCCTCGTGGTGGCCGACATGGCACGCTCCGAGCCACCCTTGACCGGCGCGTTCATCGCCGAGCTGACCCGCTCGCTGCAGGGGCGCGGCGGCGCGTGGGCCATGCCCATCGCCTGGCTGGAACAGTGGGCCGCCGCGGCTGGGCAGCGCATCGACGAACTGGTCGCCGCCGAGGGGCAGCAACAGGCGGCTGACCAGGTCTCCATCGGCAACAGCATCGGCAGCCTGCGCTTCCTCTCCACCATGGATTGGCGCACCTTTGTCGAAGACATGAGTGTGGTCGAGCAGCGGCTGCGCGAAGACCCGATGGCCGTTTATCCGCAGATGGATTTCGGCACCCGCGACGCCTATCGCCACGTCGTAGAGAAGATCGCGCGGGGTAGCCGCGTCGCCGAAGAGCGCGTTGCGACCATCGCGCTGGATCTGGCGCGGGCGGCTGCGCCGATCGATGGGCCACGTACGCACGTGGGCTATTGGCTGGTCGGCGAAGGTGTGAACGCCACCGTTGATGCCGTGGCCGAGGCGGCCCCCCGCCACCGCAAGGCCAGGCGACTGGCGCATCGCGTGCCCCTTGCCCTGTACCTGCTGCCGATCGCCCTGCTGGCGGTGGTGGCCACCGCTGGCCTGCTTGCCTCGGGCAGCGGCTCGGTGCCCGTATGGCTGGCCGCGCTGTTCGGGCTGCTGGTATTCAGCGAGCTGGGCATCGTCCTGGTGAACTGGACGGCGACGGTACTGGTCACGCCCAGGCCGCTGCCCAAGCTCGATTTCAGCGAAGGAATCCCGGCCGCCTGCTCCACCGTGGTCGCGGTCCCCTCGATGCTGTCCAGTATCGACGGCATCGATGTGCTGACCGAGGCGCTGGAGGTCCGCTTCCTGGCCAATCGCGATCCTCAGCTGCGCTTTGTGCTGCTGACGGACTTCCTCGACGCCGCGGCCGCCGAGACGCCGACGGACGACACCCTGCTCGCGCACGCGGTTGAACGGATCGAGGAACTGAACAGTCGCTACGCGGCCGAGCGTGGCGATCGCTTCTACCTGCTGCACCGCCCCAGGCAATGGAACCCGGGCGAAGGGGTGTGGATGGGACACGAGCGCAAGCGCGGCAAGCTGGCAGCGCTCAACGCCCTGCTGCGCCAAGGCGATGCGGCCGCATTCATGCGCACCGTCGGTGACACGGCCGCCTTGGTCGGGGTCCGCTACGTCATCACCCTGGATTCGGACACGCAGCTTCCGCGGGATGCCGCACGCGCCTTCGTCGCCACCTTGGCGCACCCGCTCAACCGCCCGCGCTTCGATCCGGCGCTGCAACGCGTGGTGGAGGGCTACGGCATCCTGCAGCCCAGCGTCGGCACCAGTCTGGGCACGCGCCGCACCTCGCGGTTTGCCCGGATGTTCGGCAGCGAGCCCGGCATCGATCCGTACTCGCGCATGGTCTCGGATGTCTACCAGGACCTGTTCGACGAAGGCTCATTCGTGGGCAAGGGCATCTATGACGTCGAAGCGTTCGAGCATGCGCTCGAGGGCCGCCTGCCCGAGAACCGCATCCTCAGCCACGACCTGCTGGAAGGCTGCTATGCCCGTGCTGGCCTGGTCAGCGATGTGCGCCTGTACGAGGACTACCCCGAACGCTACGCCGCCGATGCCAAGCGCCGTGCGCGCTGGATCCGCGGCGACTGGCAGCTGTTGCCCTGGTTGATGCCGTGGACACCGCGACCGGGATCGGGATGGGAACGCAACCGGCTCAGCCTGCTGTCGCGCGGCAAGTTGCTGGACAACCTGCGCCGGAGCGTGGTGCCGATTGCTGCCTTGGCCTTGCTCGTGGCGGGCTGGCTGCATGCCGAAAACCCGGTTGCGTGGACGGCGTGGGTGCTGGCGCTGTGGTTCGCGCCGCCGCTGATCGGCATGCTGCGCGATGCGCTGAGCGTTCCGGACGACACCCCGCTGGAAGCGCACTACATCATGGTCGGGCGCGGCACGCTGCAGTCGTTGCTGCGCGCGGCCACCCAGGTCGCGTGTCTGCCCTACGAAGCGTTGCTGGCCGGTGGCGCGGTGCTGCGCACGCTCTGGCGCATGACCATCGCCCGACGCCACCTGCTGCAATGGAACCCCTCCAGCGAAGTCGAGCGCCGCCTTGGTAGCGACCGCGGCGCGGAATGGCGGGTGATGGCGCCGGCGTCGGTGCTGGCGGTTGCGCTGGCGGCGGTCGTGGCCAGCGTGGCTCCGCACGCGCTGCCTGTCGCCCTGCCCCTGCTGTTGGCGTGGACCTTCGCGCCCGCGTTGATGGCCTGGCTGGGCCGGCCGCCGGCCGCAAGCGTGGCCGAACTGTCCGTGACCCAGCGGGCGTTCCTGGGCCGGCTGGCGCGGCGCACCTGGTCGTTCTTCCAGGCGTGGGTGCGCGAGCAGGATCACTGGCTGCCGCCGGACAATATCCAGGAGCACCCGACGCTGGTGGTGGCGCGGCGCACCTCGCCGACGAACATAGGCCTGTCCCTGCTGGCCAATCTGTCCGCGTGGGATTTCGGCTGGCTCCAGCTGGGCGCGGTCGCGGAACGTACTGCCCTTACCTTCGATACGCTGGACCAGCTGCCGCGCCATCGCGGCCACTTCCTGAACTGGTACGACACCGAAACCCTGGCGCCGCTGCAGCCGCGCTACGTCTCCACCGTGGACAGCGGAAACCTGGCCGGCCACCTGCTGACGCTGCGCCAAGGCCTGCTCGCGCTGGTGGACGCGCCGGTGCTGGCGCCGCACACCTTCGACGGCCTGGCCGATACGCTCGGTGTGCTGGAAGAGGAACGGCAGCGCCATCGCCCCGCTGACGCACTCCTGGGCGAGGCGCTCAACCACCTTCGCCAGCGCCTGGCATCTGCGCGTACCGACCATCCACGGGGGACGGCACAGCTGCTCGCCCGGTTGCAGGAGCTGGCCGCTCTGGCCGACGCCGTGCTGGCGCAGTGGCCGGCACCGGAGTCGCCCGAGGAAGGTGCGCTGCACTGGCCGGCCCTGTTCGCTGCCGAATGCCATGCCGCCCACGCGATACTCGCCGACCTCCCTGCCGATGCCAGCGCGGACGTGGAGGCGCCGGTACCCAGCCTGCGCCAGCTGGCCGCCCTGCCCGGTTCCGCCGGTGCGGACGCGCGCGCGCGCGTCGAGCAGCTGCAGGCGTTGGCACACCGCGCCGGGCAGTTCTCGCTGATGGAGTACGGGTTCCTGTTCTACCGTACCCGCAACCTGCTCTCGATCGGCTACAACGTCGACGACCATCGCCTGGACAACAGCTTCTACGACCTGCTGGCGTCCGAAGCGCGGCTGTGCGCCTTCGTCGCCATCGCCCAGGGCCAGTTGTCACAGGAGAGCTGGTTCGCGCTCGGGCGGATGCTCACCGAGGTCAACGGCACGCCGACGCTGTTGTCATGGAGTGGCTCGATGTTCGAGTACCTCATGCCGCAGCTGGTGATGCCCAGCTATCCGGATACGCTGCTCGATCAGACCGCGCGACATGCGGTCGAGGCGCAGATCGTCTACGGCCGTAGCTTGAACCTGCCGTGGGGTGTGTCCGAGTCCGGCTACAACGCTGTCGATGCCCGCCTGAACTACCAGTACCGTGCGTTCGGGGTGCCGGGATTGGGTCTCAAACGCGGCCTGGGCCAGGATCGAGTGATCGCGCCCTATGCCAGCATGATGGCGCTGATGGTGGCGCCGGAGGCGGCGTGCCAGAACCTCCAGGCACTCGAAGGTCTCGGGTTCTCCGGGCGCTTTGGCATGTACGAAGCGATCGACTACACCCCCGCCCGGGTACCGCCGGGGCAGGATCACGTTCTGCTGCGTTCGTTCATGGCCCACCACCAGGGCATGGGCCTGCTGTCGCTGGATTACCTGTTGCGCGACCAGCCGATGCAGCGCCGTTTCGTTGCCGATACCGAGTTCCAGGCCACCTTGCTGCTGCTGCAGGAACGCATCCCGCGCATCGGCGTCTTCCATCCGCATGAGGTCGAAGCCCTGGGCGAGCACTCGGCCATGGCCGAGCACGAGACCTCCCTGCGCGTCCTCCGTGATCCGGCGGGCCCGCGCCCGGAAGTGCAGCTGCTTTCCAACGGCCGCTACCACGGCATGCTGACCCATGCCGGCGGCGGCTACAGCCGCCACGGCGACCTGTCGCTCACCCGCTGGCGCGAAGACGGCACCACCGATGCCTGGGGGTCGTTCTGCTACCTGCGCGACGTGGACAGCGGCGAGTTCTGGTCTGCCGCCTACCAGCCCACCTGCGTGGCGCTGGACCATTACGAGGCGATCTTCTCCGACGCCAAGGCCGAGTTCCGCGGTGCCCGCCGCGGCTGCGAGAGCCATCTGCAGGTCGCCATTTCGGCCGAGGATGACATCGAGCTCAGGCGCCTGCGCCTGACCAACCGCGGCCGCCGCCAGCGCACGGTGGAGATCACCACCTATGCCGAAGTGGTGCTGGCGCCCGCAGCCTCCGACGATGCGCATCCGGCCTTCAGCAACCTCTTCGTGCAGAGCGAGATCCTGGCCGCCAAGCAGGCCGTGCTCTGCACGCGCCGGCCCCGTTCGCACGACGAAGTGCCACCGTGGATGTTCCATCTGGTCGCGGTGCATGACGCGGAGGTGGTGTCGATCTCCTACGAGACCGACCGTTCGCGCTTCCTCGGGCGTGGCAACACGCCGCGCACGCCGCAGGCGTTGACCACCGATACCGACCTCTCCGGCACGGACGGTTCGGTGCTCGACCCGATCGTGGCCATCCGCGTGCGGGTGGTGCTGGAACCCGAGCAGACCGTGCAGTTGGACATGGTGTATGGCATTGGCGCGGACCGCACCGGTTGCGAGGCGATGGTCGACAAGTACCGTGATCGCCGCTTGGCGGACCGTGTCTTCGACCTGTCCTGGACACACAGCCAGGTGGTGCGCCGGCAGATCAACGCCAGCCAGGCCGAGGCGTCGCTGTACGAGCGCCTGGCCAGCCACGTGCTGTATGCCAATCCGCTGCTTCGCGCGGGCGACGCCGTCCTGCAGCAGAACCAGCGCGGACAATCCGGGCTGTGGGGCCATGCCATCTCGGGCGACCTGCCCATCGTCCTGCTCAAGGTCACCGACGCGGAGAACGTGGAACTGGTCAGGCAGCTGGTGCAGGCGCATGCATATTGGCGCCAGAAGGGACTCAACACAGACCTGGTCATCTGGAACGACAGCAAGGCAGGCTATCGGCAGGAACTGCAGGACCAGATTCTGGGGATGGTGGCCGCCAGTTCGGAGACCGGCCTGCTGGATCGCCCCGGCGGCATCTTCGTGCGGCCGGTGCAGAACATGAGCCACGAGGACCGCATTCTGCTGCAGGCGGTGGCACGGGTGGTGCTCAGCGACGAGGACGGCACGCTGGCGGCGCAGGTGGGGCGCCAGCCGCTGCCTGTGCGACGGATTCCGGCGCTGGTGCCGCAGGCGGAGCAGCAGGAACTGGCTTTGGCGATGGACGCGACGCCCGGGCTGCCCGCCGTCGCCGACCCGGGGCCCGAACCCGGCCTGCCCCCGGGCGTTGAGCACGACGAAGAGGTGGACGACCCGTGGCCGTTCCTTCCGTACCGCGGCGCCGGCCGATTCGACAACGGCACCGGCAGTTTCAGCGAGGATGGCCGCGAGTACGTGGTGGTGGTGCGCGAAGGTGCCCCGACCCCGGCCCCGTGGGCGAACGTGATCGCGAACGCCCGCCTGGGCACGGTCGTCAGCGAGAGCGCACCGGGCTATACCTGGTTCGAAAACGCACACGAATTCCGCTTGACGCCCTGGCTCAACGATCCGGTGTCCGATACCGGCGGCGAAGCCTTCTACGTGCGCGATGAGGACACCGGCCGTGTCTGGTCGCCGATGCCGCTACCATGCCGGGGCACCGGGGCGTACCGTACCCGCCACGGCTTTGGCTACACGGTCTACGAGCATATCGAAGACGGCATCGCCAGCGAGTTGTGGGTCTTCGTCGATGTCACCGCACCGCTGAAGTTCTCGGTCCTGCGCTTGCACAACCTCTCGGGCCGGCCACGGCGCCTGTCGGCCATCGGCTACGTGGAATGGGTCATGGGTGACCTGCGCCCGAAGTCGCGCATGCACGTGGTCACCGAACGCGACCCGCAGACCGGGGCGCTGCTGGCGCGCAACAGCTACAGCACCGAGTTCGGCGGCCGGATGGCCTTCTTCGACACCGATGCCGAGGGCTGCGGCTGGACCTGTGACCGCCTGGAGTTCATCGGCCGCAACGGTGGCCTGCACGCACCGGCGGCGCTGCGTCGCGAGCGTCTGGATGCACGGGCCGGTGCGGGCATGGATCCCTGCGCGGCGATCCAGGTGCCGCTGGAGCTGGCGCCGGGCGACCGCAGTGAAACCACGTTCCGCCTTGGCGCGGGGCGCGACCGCGAGGAAACGCTGGCGTTGGCACGAAGCCGCCAGGGCAATCAGGAAGCCATCGATGCGTTGGATGCCGTGCGGATCCACTGGCGCAATGTACTGGCCACGGTGCAGGTCCGCACGCCGGACCCGGCGTTCGACGCACTGGCCAATGGCTGGCTGGTCTACCAGACCCTGGGCTGCCGCTACCTGTCACGCAGTGGCTACTATCAATCCGGCGGCGCGTTCGGCTTCCGTGACCAGCTGCAGGACGCGCTCGCCCTCGTACACGCGCGCCCGGACCTGACCCGCGAACACCTGCTGCTCTGCGCGGCACACCAGTTCACCGAAGGCGATGTGATGCACTGGTGGCACCCGCCGCAGGGTCGCGGCGTGCGCACCCGCTGCTCGGACGACTATCTGTGGCTGCCCCAGGGCGCATGCCGCTACCTGGAGGTCACCGGCGACGCCAGCGTGCTGGACGAAGTGGTTGGCTACATCGAGGGTCGCGCGGTGACGCCGGAGGAGGAAGGCTACTACGACATGCCCACCCTTTCGGCACAGCGCGGCACACTCTATGCACACTGCGTCGTCGCGCTGGAACGCGGGTGCCGGTTGCTCGGCGAACGCGGGCTTCCGTTGATGGGGAGCGGCGATTGGAACGATGGCATGAACCGCGTCGGTGACCAGCAGCGCGGTGAAAGTGTGTGGCTCGGGTTCTTCCTGCATGACACGCTTCGCCGGTTCGTCGGGCTGGCCAACGCGCGCGGCGATGCCGCCCGTGCGCAATGGTGCGAAGAACAGGCCGAACGCCTGCGTCAGAACCTGGAACAGCATGCCTGGGACGGCGCGTGGTATCGCCGTGCCTGGTTCGACAACGGCGCCATGTTGGGTTCGTCACAGAATCAGGAGTGCCGCATCGATTCGATCTCCCAGAGCTGGTCGGTGCTGTCAGGCGTTGCTGCGCCTGAGCGTGCCAGCCAAGCACTGGATTCGCTGTACACGCATCTGGTGCGAAAGGACGCCAAACTGATCCAGCTCCTCGACCCGCCCTTCGACCAGACCACGGAGGACCCCGGCTACATTCGGGGTTACGTACCGGGCGTGCGCGAGAATGGCGGCCAGTACACCCACGCGGCGGTGTGGGCGGCGATGGCATTTGCTCAACAGGGCGATGCAGTGCGTGCCTGGGAGCTGGCCGGCATGATCAACCCCCTGAACCACACGCTGGACGCCGAGGCGGTCCAGACCTACCGCGTCGAACCCTATGTGTTGGCTGCCGATGTCTACGCCGTGTCGCCGCACGTCGGGCGAGGCGGCTGGACGTGGTACACCGGGTCGGCCGGGTGGATGTATCGCCTGCTGGTGGAATCCCTGCTCGGCATCCGTCGCGACGGCGATCGTCTTTCGCTTGAACCTTGCCTGCCCGATCATTGGCCGTCCTTCGAACTGAGCTACCGCTTCGGGCGCAGCCTGTACGAGTTCGTGGTGACCCGCACTGCGCAGGGTCAGCCGACGCTGCATGTGGATGACGTCCTGCAGCCGGACCTGACCGTCCTGCTCCGCGACGACGGCCATTACTACCGTGTCGCGCTTGATCTGGGTGCACCTCCGGGATGAGCGTTCGTCCCGACATACAGGTGCAGCTTGATGCGCTGGGCGACAAGCTGGACCACTGGGTGGCGCGCGTGCGCCACCCAGCGCAATTCTGGCCGCAGTTTGAACAGCTGACTGGTGAGATTCTCGACCAATGCGCGAACGCGGAGAGGGACCATGCGCGTGCGTCTATACAGGCCATGCTCGAACACCATGCGCTGGAACTCCCATCCTGGCACGAACGAGGCGACACCCTGCCGCCGGGGAAGCCGGGTGCGTGACAACGGATCCCCCGTGCGTGATCAGGATCAGAAGCTGTACTTCACGTGCGTGTGCAGCCGGTTCAGATCGCCGGCCTCTCCATTCTCCAGGCGGCGCTGGGCGTGGCTCAGCTCAGCGCCGAGGTCCAGCTTCGGGAAGGGCGAGTAGATCAGGTTGACGCGCCAGGACTGCGCGCGCTCGGTGACCAGCGCTCCGGTCCATTGCGCATCGTTGTCGAGCCAGGCACCGGAGTAGACGAGGTTGCCGCGCAGCTTGGGTGAGAACGCGTGACGCCACGCCACGAAGCCGCCGTAGCCATCCTGGGAATGCAGCTCCCCGTCGGTGTCCAGCACACTGTCGGCACCGAGTGCGAAGCCCAGGTAGCGACCAATGCCCTGCCCGCCGCTGACCATGTAGCGCAGGTCGTCATTGCTGCCTACATTGACGCGCCCGGACAGGCTTGCCGCAATCCCGGTGTCGGTACGGCCGTCGTAACGCAGATTGCGCACCATGGCCGCCACCGTGAAGTGGCCCCAGGCACCGCGCTGCGCCCAGCGGGCGGTGATGTCTGGCACGGTGTCATCGCCACTGTTGAGGCGGGTGCCGTTGCCCCGGTAGGTCGCCACCGTCGTCTGCGGATTTTCCAACGAGAACGACCACGGGCCGCGCGTGTAGCGAAGCTGCGCCTGACGGTTGAAGATGGTGCCCTCGGACGGACCGGTGAAGTCAACCGTATCCGGCAGTGCCGCTACGTCCTGGAAGTTGGACCAGGTCTGGCCAGCCAGCCAGTGGTTCCAACTGACATAGGCATGGCGCAGGGTCAGCGAGTAGGTATTCGTGATCACTTCGTTGCCGGCGAAGGCGTTGCTGCCGCCGCCATACATGTCTGCCTCGATGTAGGCCTTGAGCGTGTCGCCACGTTCGGTAACGGTGTCGGCGCCCAACCAGAACCTGGAGAACTGGGCATGCACGTCGGTGTAGCTGGCGCTATTGCCGTTTCCATCCGCGGCGACCGGGGTGGCGGCCGGGAAGTAGAACAGACGGCCGGCCGAGCCATCGGCAATCGCGCCGTCGCTGGTCCGCGTGGTCATGGCATCGAGTTTGATGAAGCCGCCTGCCGTGAAGCGGGTGCCGGGCATCGCCCCGGGCAGGATTGGCGTTGACGCTTGCGCGGGCGGCGTTGCAACCGCCACCGTCGGGGTGTTCTCGGCCGCTTTGGCGTCGCGCTGTTGGTACTGCTGCAACAGCCCTCGCATCTGCTGCATCTCCGCTTCCAGCTCGGCCATACGCGCCTCCAGCGTGGCAGTATCCACGGCCTGCGCCAGCGCCGTGTGCGGTAGTGCGGACAACACCAGCCACAACGGCACCGAGGCCGCTGCTCTCCTCTTCATTCCAACCATGATTCCCCTCCCAGGGCATAGCGATGCCGGCACGGCCTGGGTGAACAGGCCGTGCGGCGTTGACGAACGGGGTGGAGCGTTCTAGATGAAGCGCATGGCGACGGTACCGATGCCGTCGCCGCGGACCAGGACGTTGTCGCCCGCCTGCACGGCAATCGCCGCGGTGATTGCGCCGGACAGCACGACCGCGCCCGCTTCCAGTGGCTGGCCATGCTCGGACAACATGTTGACCAGCATGGCCACTGCAGCGGCAGGGTCGCCGAGCACGGCCGCACCGGCTCCCACCTCGGCGACCTGGCCGTTCTTCTCCATCACCACCCCCAGCGTCTGCAGATCGAGCCTGGCCGGGTCCGTCGGGCGCGAACCCAGGACATAGCGCGACGCCGAGGTGTTGTCTGCGATGACGCTGGGCAGGTCGAACCGGAAGTTTTCGTAGCGCGAGTCGATCAGCTCGATGGCTGGCACCACGTAGTCCGTCGCAGTGAGCACATCACTGACGGTGCACCCTGGGCCACGCAGTGCATCGCGCATCACGAAGGCGATCTCGGCCTCTACCTTGGGATGGATCAGCACGCTGGTGTCCACTGCCGCGCCATCATCGACGACGTTATCGCTCCCAAGGAAACCGTAAATGGGCGTGTCCACGCCCATCTGCTGCATCTTCGCGTGGGATGTCAGGCCCATCTTCATGCCCACGATGCGCACCCCCTCAGCCTGCTTCAGCGCACACAGGCGTTGCTGGATCCGATAGCCGTCAGCCACATCGAGCCCGGGATAGGTGTCGGTCAGTTTGCCGACGTCACGCACGTCGCGTTCGGCGTCGCGCAGCAGGCGGGCGCAACGATCAAGGGTTTCGTTATCAAGGCTCATGCGGGTTCCTTTACTGCGGTCGCATCACGGCGGCGCAGCATGTCCAGGGCGACGTCGACAATCATGTCTTCCTGGCCGCCGACCATCCGGCGCTTGCCCAGTTCAACCAGGATGTCGACGGTATTGATGCCAAAGCGCTGCGAAGCGGCCTCGGCGTGGCGCAGGAAACTGGAATAGACGCCGGCATAGCCAAGCGCCAACGTTTCGCGGTCCACGCGCACCGGGCGGTCCTGCAGCGGTCGCACGATGTCATCGGCCGCGTCCATCAGGGCGTAAAGGTCGCAGCCATGCGCCCAGCCCAGGCGCTCGGCCGCTGCAATGAACACCTCAAGCGGTGCATTGCCGGCACCGGCACCCATGCCTGCCAAGCTCGCATCGATCCGGATCGCACCGGATTCTGCCGCGACGATGGAGTTGGCCACGCCCAGCGACAGGTTGTGATGAGCATGGATGCCGATCTCGGTATCGGGCCTCAAGGCCTGGCGTAGCGCCTGCACCCGATCACGCACATCATTCATGCCCAGCGCGCCACCGGAATCGACCACGTACACACAGGACGCGCCGTAGCTCTCCATCAGCAGTGCCTGCTCGGCAAGGGCGGCAGGGGCGATCATATGGCTCATCATGAGGAAGCCGACCGCATCCATCCCCAGGGCGTTGGCCGCCTCAAGGTGCTGGCGCGAGATGTCCGCCTCGGTGCAGTGGGTGGCCACACGCACGATCCGCGCGCCCGCAGAATAGGCGTTCTTCAGGTCGTGTACGGTGCCGATGCCGGGCAGCAGCAGCGTGGCGATGCGCGCATGGCTGACCGACTCGGCCGCTGCTTCGATCCATTCCAGGTCGCTGTGCGCGCCGAAGCCGTAGTTGAACGAGGCGCCTTGCAGGCCGTCGCCGTGGGCCACCTCGATGGAGTCCACGCGCGCCGTGTCCAGTGCGCCTGCAATGGCGCGCACCTGCGGGAGGCTGTACTGGTGACGCACCGCATGCGAACCATCGCGCAGGGTGACATCGGAAATGTAGAGTTTGCGTTGGGTCATGAGCGTCTCCTCAGGCGCCTGCCGGCTGGGCCAGCAGCGATGCGGCCATGCGCTCGGCAGTGGCCAGTGCCGCCGAGGTCATGATGTCGAGGTTGCCGGCGTACGCTGGCAGGTAGTGAGCAGCGCCCTCCACTTCCAGAAAGATGGAGGTCTTCAAGCCCGTGGTGGGGCCGATGCCGGGGACGTTGAGCGGTTCGTCGATGACGTCGAACTGGACCTGCTGCTTGAGACGATACCCAGGCACATACGCAGCCACCCTCGCCACCATCTCGCTCACCGCGGCTTCGACCTTCGCCGTATCGACGGCCTCGGACAACACATACACGGTGTCGCGCATCAGCAGCGGCGGATCGGCCGGATTCAGCACGATGATCGCCTTGCCGGCGCGGGCGCCACCGACGCTCTCGATGGCGCGCGAGGTGGTTTCGGTGAACTCATCGATGTTGGCGCGGGTTCCCGGGCCTGCCGACCGGCTGGCAATGGACGCCACGATCTCGGCGTAGTGCACCTTGGCCACCGAGGCGACGGCGGCCACCATCGGGATGGTGGCCTGCCCACCGCAGGTGACCATGTTGATGTTCAGCGCGGCCAGGTTGGCCTCCAGGTTGACCGTCGGCACGCAGTACGGCCCGATGGCCGCAGGGGTCAGGTCGATGACCCGGATCGACGGCCGCGCCTGGCGCAGCAACGCATCATTGCGGACATGTGCCGACGCGGACGTGGCATCGAAAACGATGTCGATGTCGGCAAACACCTCCGATGCGATCAGCCCTTCCACGCCGGTGGCGATGGTCGGGACGCCGAGCCGGGCCGCACGGGCCAGGCCGTCGGAGGCTGGGTCGATACCCACCAGCGCGCCCATTTCCAGGTGCCTGCCGTTGCGCATTACTTTGATCATCAGATCGGTGCCGATGTTGCCGGGACCGATGATGGCGACTTTCAGGGTCATACCGCACTCCTGTGGGGATACTTGGGGGATGAAGCGGGATCAGGCAAAGCGCACGTCCGCGCTGCCCAGGGCGCCCATGCGTACGCGCATGTGGTCGCCGCGCTGCACCGGGATGAGTGGCACCAGGGCACCGGAAAGGATCACCTCGCCCGCCTTCAGCGAGGTGCCCAGGCGGCCGAGCGTATTGGCCAGCCACACCACGCAGTTGATCGGCGACCCCAGCGCAGCCGCGCCGGCGCCGGTCGCGACGAGCTCGCCGTTTTTTTCCACCACCATGCCCAGCGTGCCCAGGTCCAGGCCCTTGGGTGGCACGCGCAGGTCACCCAGGACGAACGCGGCAGCGGAGGCGTTGTCGGCCACGGTGTCGGTGATGCCGATCTTCCAGTCCCGAATGCGCGAATCGACGATCTCAAAACACACCGAAACCGCTTCGGTAGCCGCGATCACTTCGTGATGGGTAATGCCAGGCCCGCACAGGTCGCGCTTGAGGTGGAAGGCGATCTCGCCCTCCGCGCGTGGTGCGATCAGACCATCAAGCGACAGCGTGCCGCCGTTGCGCACTTCCATGCGGTCGGTGAGGAAGCCAAAATCCGGCTGGTCCACCTTGAGCATGCGCTGCACTGCCGCGCTCGTTGCGCCGATCTTCTTGCCCACCACGCGCTCACCGTCGGCCACGCGCCGGGCGAGCAGGTTGCTGGAGATCGCGTACGCGTCCTCGATACGCAGCCCGGCAATGCGCTCGCTGAGCGGGTCCAGGGGCGCGCCTTCTCGCAGCGCACGGTACAGCTGCGCGGCCTGCTCGCCGATGTCGGCCGGGGTCAGGGCGGCGCTCATGCGGATGCCCCGGTCGGGGAATCGCTCTTGAGTACATCGCCCACCGCGAAGCGCTGCGGCGGCACTTCATTGACCATCACACGGATGGTCTGCATCGGCGCGTCCAGCTGTTCATGTGCAGCGCGGGCTACCGCGCGGATGAAGGCCTGCACCTTCTGTTCGTCGCGCCCCTGCACCAGGGTTACTTGGATGATTGGCATGTCAGTCTCCAGGGTGAATCAAGTCAGTTCCGCGCCCTTGGTTTCAGGCAGGAACAGCAGCACGATCAGACCGGCCAGCGCGAAGAAGCCGGCGGTAGCGAGCAAGCCGCTGCCCACGCCATGCTGGTTGGCCAGGTAGCCGATCAGCGCCGGTGCGATCGCGGCGATGGCACGGCCGCCGTTGTAGACGAAGCCCTGCGCGGTGGCGCGGATGGACGTCGGGAACATTTCCGCGAAGGTGGGAGCGAACCCGCTGTAGAAGCCAGTGCCGAAATAGGCCACCACGATGCCGAATGCCATCAACAGCCCCGGCGTGTGGATCATCACGAACAACGGCACCGACAGCGCCGAGCCGGCGAAGAAGATCAGGAACGCCTTCTTGCGCCCCAGCCGATCGGCGATGTAACCAAAGGTGACGTAGCCCAGCGCCGCACCCACCTGCATGATCACGATCCACACCGTGGACTTGACCAGGTCCAATCCCGGACCGCCCTCGGCGACCGGCGTGGCCAGGTAAGTCGGGATCCAGGTGAAGAGGCCCCAGTAGCCGCACATGGCTGCCGTGGTGAACGCCAGGCCGATCAGCGTGTTGCGCCGATGGACACTGAACAACGCGCCCAATGTCTCAGTGAAGCTCAACCGTCTGGTCTGGTTGACCCAGATCTCCGGCTCCTTGACGTGACGGCGAACGTAGAAGGCAAGCAGTGCCGGCAGCAGGCCGACCGCGAACACCCAGCGCCAGCCGTACATCGGCACCACCACAGCCGCGACGATGGCGGCCGCCGCATAGCCTGCCGCGAACGCGCTCTGGATCCACGCCATCACCTTGCCGCGGTGCTGGGCCGGCCAGGTTTCGCTGACCAGCGCCGAACCGGCCGACCATTCCCCGCCGACACCCAGGCCGACGATGACCCGGAACAGCATCAGCTGGCCAAGCGTGTCGGAGAGCCCGCACAACGCAGTGCCGATCGAGTAACAGATGATGCTGAGGATCATCGACTTGGCGCGCCCCATGCGGTCGGCCAGGAACCCGAACAGCAGCCCGCCGGCGGCGGTCGCCAGGAGGGTGGCGGACATCACCATCCCTGCGTCGGACTTGTCGAACCCCAGGTCGGCACTGACATGCTTGATGACCATGGCAAACAGCATCAGATCCATGATGTCCAGCGCCCAGCCGAGATAGGCCGACCGGAAGGTGCCCCACTGCTGCTGGGTGGCGCCTTGCCACCAGCGCTTGTTGCCGGCGTCGCCTGATGGCGACGTGGACGTACTACTGGCCATTTGTTCCCCCTCCGGAATCTTTGGCGGTTGTGATGTATCGGCAATCGATACCGAAGGGCGACTATAGACCACATTTTTGAGAAACGGAACATATACGATACACGAGTATCGCTGTACGATACGCCCACACTTCCAAAGGATTACGCCATGTCCGATCTCATCCTGCGCCTCTACGAAGACCGCCTGACGGCAGGCTGTCCGCCGATCCACCTGCCGGCCCTGCCGCGTGCGGTGTACGTGCGGTCAGGTGGACTGGCCGTCGACGCGCACGACCAGGGGCAGTGGCTCGGCGAAGGCCACGCTTCTGTGGCGCAGGACGAACTCACCCTGATCAATGGCACCGAGGAAACGGTGCTGTGGCGCTGGGAACTCACCGGTGCTGGACAGCCTGGTACCGGCGACCTGCCCTCGGCGCCTGCGGCCACAACCCTCTTGAAACTGGAGGCGCCAGTAACGTTGGATCCGCGTTTCAGCTGGCTCATGCGCTGCGATCGCGTCGAGTTCCCGCCGGCCGGAGTGGCACTTACCCACGTGCATCAAGGACCGGGTATCCGCATCTGCCTGAATGGCGAAATCCGTATCGAGACGCTCGGCGAAACGCATGCCTATCCCGCCGGGGAGGCGTGGTTCGAACTGGGCCACGCACCGGTACTGGCTCCCACCACGGAGCGCGAATCGACAACATTCATCCGCTGCTTCCTGCTTCCTCGTCAGGTCAAAGGCCGCAGTTCCATCCGCTATGTTCATGCCGCCGACGCCGCAGCCAAGAAGGTTCAGCAGTACCGCGTTTTCGCAGAGCGATACATCAACCTGCCATGACCCTGCTTACCGTGAGGTAATCTAGCGCCTGCCTCACGTCCCTCACGTTCGCCAGAAGGTTCCCATGCCCCGTCATACGCCCAGTGCCATCAAGGAAATCAATGCCAGCGAAGGCGTGGACGTCATCGAATCGGGCGCGGCGGAGCTGAGCGCTGAACAAGGGCTTCCCACCGCCATTGTCTCGCTGAAAGTGATCGAGGCACTGGCCGCGGCCCCTGCGGGACTGGGCGTCACGCGTCTTGCTGAAATGCTCGGCATGCCCAAGGCCCGCATCCACCGCCATTTGAGCATGCTGCGCGAGCACGGCTATGTCGGCCAGGACCCGCGCACGAACCAGTATCGGGTCGGCTGGCAGATGTTCCTGCTGGGGCGTGCCTGCACCAGCCGTTTCGACGTGATGTCGCTGGCCAAGCCGGTGCTTGAGCGCCTGCGCGACCAGGTTGGGCAGACGGTTGTCATTGCCACCTACTCGGACAATGAGGTGGTGGTGATCGACTTCCTGCGCGGAACCGCGCCTGTGGAGATCAGCCTCCGGCCTGGGACGCGGTTCCATCTGAACACCGTCGCCCAGGGCAAGGTGGTACTGGCGTTCGCTCCGCAAGGCGTTAGCCAGCAGTTCCTCGACCAACCACTGCAGTCCTGCACGCCTCGCACCATCACCGACCCGGATCGATTGCGTGCCGAGATCGAGCTGGTGCGCCGCCGAGGCTGGGCCGACGCACCTGAAGAGCTCTATATCGGTGTCAACGCGCTGGCTGCGCCGCTCCTGCAGGCCAACGGGGAGCTGTTCGGAACGGTGGCGATCATCGGCTCGATCCACTACCTGCCCGGAACGCCAGAGCCAGCACACGTCCAGGCGTTGCTGGACGCATCACGGAAAATCTCTGAACTGATGGGACACGACACACGATTACAAGATTGAAAACGCGCCTGGATGAATGCATCACTCCCTCTGAAGCGCGGTTTCAAGCAGGCTGACGTAGGTGTCCAATCGAGTTCGCAACCCGATCAGCATCCAGCCCGCCACGTACAGCACCACCATCATCCAGATGATCAGGCCCGCAACAGGGTTCACGTCGAAGGCGGCGGCCCAATCGCCCCACGTCCAGTTGCGGAACTGTAGATAGAGCGCCACCAGCACCGGGAATACCCCAAGATGCTGCATGCCACCGAACACCAGCCGCATGCGCTCGTTCATGCGCTGACGCAAGCCAGTTGAGAAGCGAAGCGTTTCCTCACACTGCGCGCGCGGGAACGTTCGAAGCTCACCCACCAGATATCGCCAGTAGGCGAAATCGAAATCCATGTCCACGGCATGCGTGCGTCGCAACTTGAGCGCCTGGGGGAGCTCACGCTTCGCCGTGAGAAGCAGGTGCAGCAGAAAGCCGGCCAGTTCCACACCCAGACAGATGGAAAGCGTCATGGCCGCCGGCGCTTCCGCGATGACACGGGGGCTGAGCGCACCGGCCAGCAGGCCCAGGCCAGCTGCGCCCAAGCCAATCCAGAGCGATGCACGTTCCACGCGGGACGGCTTCGGGTAACGGCTGCGGGCCACGTAGGCAGCGACGTTGTCGTGCAGCGACGAGAAGCTGAGCACTGGCTCAGGACCGGCCGTTTCAGCTGCTGCCGCAGCTTCCGGTACCCCAGCTGCCGTGGCCTCCGCCATCATCTCCATTCCTGATCTGCTCCGCTTCCCCTGCGATGGCCGATCATAGCGCCACCGGCCGGGCAATGGCTCCTCCCCACACTGCCCGGCCATTCGTCACCTACACCGCTTCGGCCTCCATCGCCGCCCCACCCCGCCGCTGCTCCCGTCGACGATGCACCCAGTAGTACAGCGTCGGCAGCACCAGCAAGGTCAGCAACATCGCCGACAACAGCCCGCCAATCACCACCACCGCCAGCGGCTTCTGGGTCTCAGCCCCAATCGCATGCGACGTCGCCATCGGCAGCAGGCCGAACATCGCCAACAGCGCCGTCATCAGCACCGTCCGCAGGCGCTGCAGTGCGCCCTGCACCACGGCGTCGTAGAGCGCCATGCCCTGCTCGCGCAGCTGGCCGAATCGCGTCAACATGATCACGCCGTTGAGTACCGCTTGCCCAAACAAGGCAATGAAGCCGATCGCCGCCGACACCGACAGCGGAATCCCGGTCAGCAGCAACGCCAGGATGCCGCCGATCATCGCCAGCGGAACGTTGGCCAGGATCAGCGCGGCGCTGGTGACGTCCTTGAAGGCATCAAACAGCAGCACGAAGATGATCAGCACCGACAGCGGTACCACCCAGCCCAGGCGGGCCATGGCGCGCTGCTGATTCTCGAACTCGCCGGACCAGTCGATGCGGTAGCCTTCTGGCAATTGGATGGTGGCATCCACCTGCTTGCGCATATCGGCAACGACGCTGCCCATGTCGCGCCCGGCGATGAAGATGCTCACGGCTTTGACGCGCTGGGCGTTCTCACGCGAGATGTTGATCGCACCGCTGGCCATGTTGAAGTCCGCCACATCTCCCAGTGTCACCGTCTGGCCTGAGGCCGTACCCACCAGCACGGTGCGCAGGCGCTGCAGATCGCGGTCGGCATCGGACAGGCGCAGGCTGATCGGGAACTGGCGCTCGCCCTCCCACAGCTGGCCGACCTCGCGGCCGCCGATAGCGGTCTCGATCACGGCATCGATATCCTGCACGTTGAGGCCGTAGCGCGCTGCGCGATCACGATCGATATCGATGCGCAGCTGCGGCAGGCTGCCGTCGCGGTCGATGAAAGCACTCTCCACGCCCTCCACGCCTCTGACCTGCGCCAGGATCGCCTGGGCCTGGCCGGTCAGCACGTCCAGATCTTCGCCGCTGACCTTGATCACCACCTGGCCCTTGATTTGGGAAATGCTTTCCAGGATGTTGTCGCGCACCGGCTGGGAGATCGAGAACTCGGGGCCGGGAATACGCGCTTCCAGCATGCGCTGCATCTGCGCCACCAGCTCGCGCTTGTCGATCTTCCGGGTCCATTCGGATTCGGGCTTGAGCGCCACCAGCGCTTCGATCTGGTTGGCGCCCTTGGCATCGGAGCCATCCTCGGGGCGACCGAGCTTGGCCACCACCGTCGAAACCTCGGGCAACGTCCGCACCAGGTCACGGATGCGCCGGGACTGGGCCTGCGCCTCGGCCAGGCTGGTGCTGGGGTCGAGTGTGGCGGTCAGCCAGATCGAGCCTTCGTCCAGTTCGGGCAGGAATTCCGAGCCCAACCGCGTGCCCAATGCCAGCGTCACCACCAGCATGGCCACTGCCGCAAGCACCACCGCACGGGGCCGCGCCATCGCCCCCTCCAGCCACGGGCGGTACCAGCCGACCAGCCGGTTCATCACCGGGTTCTCGCCCTTCAGCCGCTCGCGCCGCAGCCACCAGAAGCACAGCAGCGGCACCACGGTCAGGGCAAGGATCAGTGCGCCGATCAGCGCCGACGTCACCGAATAGGCCATGGGGGCGAACATCCGGCCTTCCTGGCGCTGCAGGGTGAAGATCGGGATGTGCGCGGCAATGATGATCAGCATCGAGAAGAAGGTCGGCCGCCCCACCTCCGACGCAGCCGACAACACCGTCGCCATGCGCTCGCGCCGGGTGCTGCCGGGCGGCATCTTCGACATGCGCGAGACGATATGCTCGGTCACGATCACCGCACCATCGATGATGATGCCGAAGTCCATCGCGCCCAGTGAGAGCAGATTGGCCGGCACGCCCCACAGGTGCAGGCCGAGGAAGGTCGACAGCAAGGCCAGCGGCATCATCGCTGCCACGATCAACGCCGCACGGGCGTTGTAGAGGAACAGCCACAGCACCAGGAACACCAGCACCGCACCCTCCACCAGGTTGCGGAAGACGGTCTTCAGGGTGGTCGAGACCAGCCAGGAGCGGTCGTAGAACGGTTCAAGCGTGACGCCATCCGGCAGGTGATCGGCCTCGATCTCGGCCACGCGCGCATGCAAGGCATCCAGCACCAGGGACGGGTTCTCGCCCTTGCGCATCAGCACCATGCCGAACACGGCGTCGTCGTTGTCATCCTGGCCAACCAGGCCCTGTCGCGGCAGGCCGGTATCGACGATGCGGGCCAGGTCGCGCACCAGCACGGGGGTGCCTTGCCGCTCTCCCACGACAACGGTGCCGATGTCGGCCGGCGAACGCATCAGCCCAACCCCGCGGATCAGATACTGCTGCTGCCCACGCTCCACATAGCCGCCGCCGGCGTTCGCACTGCCCCGCTCCAGCGCCTCGGCAAATTCCTCCAGGCTGATCCCGCGGTCACGCAGCTTGCCCAGGTCCGGCTCCACCTGGAAGGTCCGCGCATAGCCGCCAAAACTGACCACGTCGGCCACGCCCGGCACGGTACGCAGGCGCCGCTCCATGACCCATTCCTGCACGGTGCGCAGTTCGGTGGAGCTCATGTGTGGTGCGTGGAGCACATAGCGGTAGATTTCGCCCACCGCCGAACTCATCGCCTCCATCTCCGGCTGCACGCCGTCGGGCAGATCCACGCCCTGCAGGCGCTCCATCACCTGGGCGCGCGCGAAATAGTCGTCGGCACCGTCGTCGAAGGTCAGGATGATCATCGACAGCCCGAACTGGGTGTGCGAGAACACGCGTACCGAGTGCGGGATGCCGGACAGCGCCACCTCCAGCGGCATCGTGACTTCGCGCTCAACCTCTTCGGCCGCGCGCCCCGGGTGCAGCGTCACCACGGTGACCTGGGTATCGGAGACGTCCGGGAAGGCTTCTACCGGCAACTCGCGGAACGCGGCGAACGAGGCGCCGATGAAGATCAGCAGCGCCAGCATCACCATCAACGGCTGACGCAGGCAGTACGCAATCAGACGATCGATCATGGGGCAGCCTTGGCGGCCGCCGCACCACCGGCGGGTGCGTCAGCGCTGCCAACGTTCTGGTCGAGCACCTGCTGCAGCAGCAGACCACCGTCCACGACCACGCGCGCGCCAGCGGCCAGCCCCTGGCCCACCCACAAGCGCCCCTGGCCCAACTCCTCGGCCTGCACGGATCGCCGCGCGAACCGGCCCTTGCCCTCGTCGACGAACACCACCTGCTCGCGCCCGAGCAGCAGCACCGCCCCCTCCGGCAGCGATACGCCCCCGTCCATCGGCACCGTGATCGCAGCCCTTACGTACTGACCCGCTTTGAAGCGTCGCTCACGGTTGTCCAGCTCGGCACGCGCCTGCACCACGTGGCGCTCGGTGTCGATGTAGTCATCCACATGGCCGAGTACGGCGTGCGCTGCCTCGCCTTGGCCGGGCGTGAGGCTCACGGCCATCCCGGGCTTGAGGCGACCCGCAAGCGCCTCGGGAACATCGACGATCAACCATAGGCGGTCCGGATCGCTCACCACCGCCAACGGCAGCTCGGCATCCGGCGACACGTTCATGCCCGGGCTCATCCGGCGCTCGACCAGGATGCCGTCGATGGGCGAACGCAGCGGCATGCGCTGGTCGATGCTGCGGCTGCTGCCGAAACCGCGGGTCAGCGCCCGCAGGCGGGCATGCTCGGCCTCGTTGGCCGCCAGTGCGGATTCGGCTTCGTCCAGTTCGCGCCCCGAGGCGACGCCGGCCTCATGCAGTTCGCGCACGCGGGCCAGTTCGTTGCGTGCCTGGCGAAGCTCGGCGGCGCCACGGGCGCCCTCGGCCTGCACCTGCCCGAACTCAGGCGAGGTCACCCACGCCAGCACCTGACCCGCCTTGATCTTCTCGCCGGGCGCCGCCTCGATACGCGCCACCTGGCCCGGCAGCGGTGAGCGCAGCTGGCTGGAACGCGTGTCATCCCAGGTGATGCGCGCCGGCAGCTGCAGGACCGAGGCCGAGCCATCGGTCACGGCTTCGCTTCGCAACACCTTCAGTTGCGGGCTGTCGGCAGCGAAGCGGATGGTGGCGCCGTCGACCGTCGGGGCCGGCACGGCCACAGGTCCGGCATCGCGCGCGCAGCCACCGGCCAGCAAGGCGGCCACGAGCAACGAAAGCAGCCGGGCCGAGCCGGCGGTGCGGGAATACATCATCGGGGGTGTCCTTCGGAAGCAGTAACGGCGGCATTCCAGCGCGCCAGGGCGGAGGCATGCGCCAACCGCGCATCGATCAGATCGGATTCGAACTCGCGCCAGCTGCGCCTTGCGTCCAGCAGATCCGTCAACGTGGCGGCACCTCGGCGATAGGCCAGTTCCAGGCCGTCCAGGCTCTGCCTTGCCGCCGGTCCCTGCAGCTGTTCGTACTCGGTGCGGCGCTGTGCGGCGGCGGCCAGTGCGTGCTGCAACTGATCCAGTTCGGCGGTCGCTGCGCGCCGCAACTGCTGCCGTTCCAGGACAGCGGCGTCGTAGTCCGCCTCCGCTCGCTGCTGCTCGCCCCGCCAGCGCTTGGCACCGCCCAGCGGCACGCTCATCGAGACGCCCCAGGTCACCCCGCCGATATCGGCTGGCTCGCGCTCGGCTTCGAGGCCGAACTGCACATCACGCCGGCGTTCACTGCGGGCCAGTGCACGTGCTGCGTCCGCCGCGATCACCCGCGCCTCGGCGGCACGCAGATCAACGCGCTCCTCCAACGCGGTCGGTGCGGGTGTCGCGGGTGTCGCGGTCGCGCCCGCGCGCGGCCACGCATCGTCGGCGCTGAGCGCAGCATCGATGTCGTTGCCCAACAGCAGCGCAAGCACATGGCGTGCCTCGCGAAGGCCACGCTCGGCCTCACGGGCGGCATCGGCCACCTTGAGGTCATCCACCGCCAACCGTGCGCGCTCGATCGGGGCCAGGGCGCCGGTCGCCACCTGCTTGTCCGCTGCAGCCAGGCTCTCCGCCGACGCACGGCGGTCCTCCGCCGCGATGCGTTGCAGTTCCTGCGCAGCCTTCAACCCGAAGTACGCCTCGGTGAGCGCCACCTGCTGTTGGCGTCGCCCGTCGAGCAGGCTGAGGTTGGCCGCCTCGACCAAGGCGTCGGCCTGACGCATGCGCCAACCGCGCTTGCCACCACGCTCCCAGGTCCAACCCAGGCCGAGGGTGGAATCCACGCGCTTGTCTTTCCATCGGCCCGGGCCGATGCCCTCCTGCCGGCTGATCTTGGAGGTGCCCACGCTCAGCTCCGGGCTGGGGCGTCGCGATGCACTCACGGCATCGCCCTGCGTGCCGCGCAGCGCGATCGCTGCCGCGAGCAGATCCGGGTTATGCGCTGCCATGGCCTGTTCCGCCTGGGCCAGCGTCAGTGCCGAAGCGGTGCCCGGCGCAATCAGAAGTGCGGCCATCAGGGCGGCACAGCGGGTGGTGGTATTCATTGCCGACACGGTAAGGTGCAGCGCTTTCGTCAAACTTTCCCGAACCTTGCGTCAACCTTGCAATGCGCATTCTGCTGATTGAAGACGATGCCGCGCTGGCCGATGGCCTGGTGCGCGCACTCACCCGCGCCGGTCATGCCTGCGATCATCTCGCCCGTGGCCTGGCCGCGCCGTCGGCGCTGGCCAGCGTCAGCTACGACCTGGTGGTGCTGGATCTTTCCCTGCCCGACATCGATGGATTGGATCTGCTGGCTCGGTTACGGCAGGAGGGCTTTTCCGTCCCCGTACTGATTCTCACCGCACGCGATGGCGTGGAGGACCGTATCCGCGGGTTGGATAGTGGCGGCGATGACTACCTCGCCAAGCCCTTCGCCCTCGGCGAACTCGAAGCGCGCCTGCGTGCGCTCGCCCGTCGCCAGTCCACGGCCCCTGCCCTGCGCCAGCTGGGCGCCCTGCGCCTGGATACCGGCACCCGCGAACTGCGTGTTGGCGATCAACCGCTGGAACTTACTGCACGCGAGCTGGCCCTGATGGAGATCCTGCTGCAGCAGCCGGGGCGCATCGTGGCCAAGCAGCGCCTGTTCGATGCGGTCTACAGCTGGGATCACGAGGCCAGCCTGTCGGTGATCGAAGTCCACATCAGCCGCCTGCGCCGCAAGCTGCAACTGGCCGATGCCAAAGTCGGCATCCGTATGCTCCGTGGTCTTGGCTACCGCCTGGAGGCCAGTGATGGCTGAGGCACCGTACAGCCTGCGCGGCGTCCTGCTGCGGCGCCTGTGGCTGCCACTGCTGGTGCTGCTGCTGGCCAGTGCGGTCGGCTCGTTCGTGTTGGCGCGGCACTACGCCGAACAGGTGTACGACCGCTGGCTGCTGGATTCGGCGATGTCGCTGGCACAGTTGATCGAGGTGCGCGGCGAGACCGTCCACATGGAGATTTCCCCCGCCGTCTCGCGCATGTTCACCTGGGACACGGTGGATCGGATATATGGCGACGTGACCCGCGCCGATGGCACGCGACTCTACGGTACCGGCGCGCTGCCGAGGGCCACCGCCGCGCTGGCCGAGGACGCCGATGACAGCCCGGCGCGCAGCTACTATGACGCGCTGATCGATGGCCGCGACGTGCGCGTCGTGCAGGTCGCGATGACTCCGCCGGGTTCGGCCACCCCGATTGTGATCCGCGTGGCCGAGACCCGCACCAAACGCCTTCGATTGGAGCATCGCCTGCTGCTGGCGAGCATTCCGCTGCAGGGCACGATCCTGCTGCTTGCCGCGTGGCTGGCCTGGTCAGGTACCGGCGCCGCAGCGCGGCATACCAACGGTGCCGCACGGCGGCTGGCCAGTGCTCCGCTTGATGCGTTGATGCCGCTGGACCCACAGGACGCCGCGCCGCGTGAGCTGTGGCCCGCCGTGGACGCCTTCAACCAGCTGGTGAGCCGGATTTCGGCGATGCAGGATGCCCAGCAGCGCTTCATCAGCAACGCGGCACACCAGTTGCGCACACCGCTGGCCGGGCTGCAGATCGAGCTGGAGAGCGCGCTGCGCGAACAGGATCCGGCCGCACAGCGGGACGCACTGGCAGGCCTGCTGCGGGGGCTGACGCGCCTGCGCCACCTCACCCATCAACTGCTCATCTTGAGCCGTTCCGAAGACAGCGCCGGCGCGATGCTGGCGATGCGGCCGGTGGACATTGCCGAGCTGGCGCGCGAAGCATTGGAGCGCCTCATGGATGGCGCCGTGATCGCAGGCGTCGACCTGGGGTACGAAGGGCCGGATGCCGGTGTGATACTGATCGGAGAACCGCAGTTGTTGCGCGAAGTGATCAGCAACCTGGTCGACAACGCGATGCGTTACGGCGCGCTTGAAGGCGTGATCACGGTGAGCGTGGAAACGATCCAGGGCGAGATCCGTATCAGCGTCAATGACAACGGCCCCGGCATCGATCCCACGCTGCGCGGCCGCGTCACCGAACGCTTCTGGCGGGGAGACGCCAGCGGCGATGGTTGCGGGCTGGGCCTGGCGATCGTCGCCGAGATTGCCGGCAGGCACGGCGCCACGCTGTCCATCGGGACATCGCCACTGGGCGGCGCCAAGGTCATGCTCGCCTTCCCTGAGCAACGCGGATGACTGCCTTCACGGCACCCAGTACACCGCCGTGAGTGCGTCGGCCAGCCGTGTCGCGGCCTCCTGCTGCGTAAACGGCGGCGTGCGTGGCGGATCGTAGACCTCCGGGCGCGTGCCAGCCACGACCAGGTCGATCGCATAGCAGCTGCCGTGGTGAACCGCACGATAGCTCTCGGCCGACACGTAGTGGCTCATCGCCGCATCGCCCACGGTGAAGTGCGTGAACGGGACGCCGCCGATATCCACCGGTGCCGAGGCGGCAGGACCGGTCGCTTCTGCTGGCGTATCCAGGCAGGTGCGGACCGATGCGGCGTTGTCGCTGCGTCCGATCCGCAACTCCCCGGCAGTGACCCGATCCGAGCCTTCCAGCACCAGCGCCACCAAGGGCATGCCCACGCTGTCCGGCGGCGCGAACAGCTTCCAGGTCGGGGACGCCAGGTAATCACGCTGGAAATCGCGGGCGACCCGGGTATCGACGACCGGGCCAACCGCTATGCCGGGCGCCGCGTCCTGATACACCGGTGACGGGCGCCCGGCCGTGGCCGCGGCGGGACCCGGATCAGCGGCCTTCGCCGCCCCCGGGTCCGCACCGCTGGGCTGCACCACGGCTGTGGCACCGCCTTCGCCCTGCGGCGAACAGGCACACAGCAGGGCCGTCAAACCGACCGCCATCCACCCTGGGTTGTTCCGGATCTGCTTTTGCATAAGGGGCTCCCCTGACAATGGCCCCAGACTGCCTCGCGATCCGTGAACGTCATGCCATACCGCCGCTCGCGAGGCACCGCTCAGTAGTCATAGCTCACGCTGACCCGCAGCGATCGCGGCGCCTGCCGGATGGTCGCTGCGCCATACAGCGGATCGGGCTGGCCCGGATCCAGCTCGGAGTACGGCGACTTCCACAGCGCCACCTGACTGTTGAACACGTTGAAGACGTCCAGATTGAAGCCCAGCCGCCCCTCGGCCACCGCGGGGCGGTAGGACACCCCCAGGTCCAGCTGCTTCAGCCACGGCAGGCGCCCCTGGCTGCCCGGAGGCGCCGGCTGCCCGTTGTAGAAGTGATACGCGATGCCATAGCCGGAAGGGTCTTCGAAGTCCGGCCCATACGAGCCCAGCGCGCTGAACGGCGAGCCGGAGAGCACCTTGAGATTGGCCGAGAGCAGCCACTCCGGCGTCAGCTGGTAATAGCCGTGCAGCTTGAACTGATGGGTGTGATCGTTGCTCTGCGGTCCGTTGGTGTGCTCCATCAGCTGGGCGTAATCCCACGCCTGGGTAGTGGACACGGCGGTCTGGCCGATGCCGGAGAGCAACTGCCCTTCGGTGGTGCCGTAGCTGCGCGACCAGGTGTAGTCGCCCCGGGCATACCAGCGGCCATCAAACGGATGCTCCAGCGAGAGGTTCACCGCGTAGTAGTTACGCTTGAACTGCGGGAAGCCCATTTCCGCGTTGCTCAGCGGGACGGTCACGTAATTGCCGCCGGTGTCGACCAGATTGAAGGTGTTGGCGCGCCCGGGGTTGATCAGCCAGCAGCTGACCGGGTTGCTGTCCTTGGTCACGTTGTAGCCCAGGCTGCTGGCCTTGCCGAGCACCGCATCGATATCGCAGTAGTCGTCCACGCCGCTGCGCAGCACGCGGTAGGTCGCCTTGGCCCCGTACACCCAGTTCTGGCCCAGAGCCTTGCTGAAGCCGAGGATGAACTCGTCCTGGTAGGACGGCTCGATGCCGGAGGTGGCCACCGTCTTCGCATCCGGCAGCAGGCCGTAGTTGTTGTTGGCCGACACCGCACCGGAGAACTGGGTGAGGTCGGTCGGGTAGCCGTTGCTGTCGATGCCGCCGTAGGTGTAGTACGTCGAAGTGGCAAGCGTCGCACCCGCCGCATTGAAGGCCGGGTTCAGCGGCAGTGCGAGGTAGTAGCGCCCCACGTTGCCGAACACCTTGAACCGCCCATCGCCATCGACGTCCCAGCTGAAGCCAAGACGTGGCGCCCACTGACCGCTGGTCTGCTTGATGTAGGCATCGCCATCGCGGTTGAAGTTGGTGAACTGATCCAGGCGCAGGCCGAGGTTGAGCAGCAGGCGATCGGTCACCTGCCAGTTGTCTTCGATGTACTGCGCCCGCTGCGACGCACGCACCGAGGCCAGCGCACTGTAGATGTACTGCCGCACGTAGTAGCCGTCTTCGCCATTGCGGATGCCGCCGGTGGCCGGCACGCCCAGGCCGGTGTTGATCGGCACGTTCGGGTTGGACTGCCCGTAGATCCAGTAGTAGCCATCGGCCGAGGCGACCGAGCCACGGTTCAAGGCACGGGCGTTCTGGTTGTCGATGCCGACGGTGATGCTGTGGTCGCCCCACACGTAGTTGGCATCCAGCCGCAGGTTGTTGCTGCGGTTGCCCCGGTCCGGGTTGACCAGCAGCGAGGTGGTCTGCGCATTGGTGATCGGCACACCACCGGTCAGGGCCGGGTTCTGCAGCGTGGGGCTGTTGAGGTACGTCAGGCTGCCGTCGTAGGCCGGGTTGCCGATGTAGTCATCCGTGCGCATTTCGCCGTACTGCGCGCTGACAGTGAGCCGATCGGTGAGGTACCCGGTGTACTTGGCCGTCCACAGGTCGCCACCGGTCTTGGTGGTGTCCTCCTTGCCGCGCTGGGCGCCACGGGTGAGCGTGTCGTAGTCGTAGGCGAAGATGTCGCCCCGGAAGACGTTGCGACTGGAGGCGCCGGTCACTTCGAGCAGGTGGTTGTCGGTGATGTTCCAATCCACCTTGGCGTACCAGCGCGGGCGCTCGTACTCGTAATTGGAATACGCATTGGTGGACTCGACATTCTTGACGTCGGTGCCCTCGCGGCGCTCCAGCTCGTAGGAGCCAAAGAAGAACAGCCGGTCTTCGATCAGCGGGCCCCCAGCGTAGATGCTCTGCGTGCTGACCCACTCGCGGTCCTTGCTCTCCGGCGCATACAGCGCACCGTCACCCGGATACCGCACGTCATCTTTGTCCGAACGCGCTGACGCCGGCTCCCAGGTCGCCTGGCCACCGAAGTGCCACGCGTTGGTGCCGCGCTTGCCGACCGCATTGATCACGCCGCCATCGGAGCGGCCGTACTTGGCGCTGTAGCCGCCGGTATAGATTTCCTGCTGGTCGATGCTGCCGTAGGGCAATGTCAGGCCGCCCAGGCCGCGCAGTGGGTCGGTGCTGTTGAAGCCGTTGATGTAGTACGCGTTCTCTGCGGCAGACGAACCGCCGAAGCTCACCAGCTGGGCGCCGGTCGGGCCGGCATACGTGCCGTTGCCGCTGTTGCCGATCACGCCGGGCGCGAGCTGGGCAATGGCCTCGGCCGAGCGGCCCAGCGGCAGCCGTTGCAGCTGCTCCGCCGTGATCACGGTGCGCGAATCCACGCTGCTGACATCGATGGCCGCCGCGGCGCGGTCGGCGCTGACCTGGACGCCATCCAGCCGGGTGACCCCGGCGAAGGAGACCTCGGTGCTGGTGCCGACGGTGAGCGCGACGTTCTGCCGGGTCTGCAGGACGTTGCCGTCGGCATCACGCGCCTCCACCGAGTAACGACCAAGCGGCAGCTGGGGGATGGTGTAACGACCGCGCGCGTCCACCGTCACTTCACGGGTAAGACCGGTGTCGCTGCGAACGAACATGCGCTGCGCCGATGGAGGCGCCTGACCGGCGATCGCGCCGGTGGTGGACTGTGCATGTACCAAGGGAGATGCGGTGGCGAGCAACACCGCCACTGCCAGCAGGTGCGGGCGCAGGGAAGAACGAGCTATTGTCATCGTGGGGCAATCGGTAGTGGGGGAAACGATTTCATTAATCCCGCTCCTGCCCCAATGCAGAAATGCGCAGGCGTTATGTCGTGTTCGCCGATGGCGATATCGCGTGCGACCAAACCATGACATTCGTCACCGCGCGAGCGGCATGGCAACGCTACGCAGGCGAAGCGCGCAGGCTGGCTGCACGCGCCTTATCACGGCAAGGCCTGCCGTCATGAGCAATCCGAATCAAGGGGATGCGGCCGGAGCTGCCCACGCTTCCTACAATCAGGCACCCCTCCTGCCCTGCCTCCCCTTCTGGATTCCTCAATGCGCCTTGCTCTGTCCCTTGGTCTGCTGGGTGTGGTCACCCTGCTACCTGCCTGCACCCCTGCCCCCTCCCCCGCTGCCACCGCCACGCCTGCTGCGACCGGGCAGGCGCCTGCGGAAATTGCCTGGCGCCACGGCGACGTGGACGACGCCTTCGCCGAGGCGCGCGACAGCGGCAAACCGGTGCTGCTGTACTGGGGCGCGGTGTGGTGCCCGCCCTGCAACCAGCTCAAGGCCACGCTGTTCAAGGATCCGGCCTTCATCGCGCTGACCCGGCAGTACGTGCCCGTCTATCTGGATGGCGACGAAGAAGGCGCGCAGGCCTGGGGCGAGCGCTTCGGCGTGCGCGGCTACCCGACGCTGATCGTGCTCGACCCCGAGCGCAACGAGCTCACCCGCCTGGCCGGTGGCAACGACAGTGAAGCGCTGACCCGCGCACTTACCCTGGCCGCCGGCCGCCGCACGGCCGTCAGCGAGGTGCTGCAGCACGCCCTGAGCACACCCGGGGACGTCAGCGCCGACGACTGGCGCGTGCTCGGCGATTACGGCTGGGAAGTGGATGCCAATCGCCTCGCCGGTGAACGTGATGCAGCGTCATTGCTGCAGCAACTGGCCACGGCGGCGCCCGAGCCTGCGCTGCAGCGGCGGTTCGCGTTACTGGCGCTCGGCGCCGGCAAGCCGGACAAGACACCCACACCGGCGCAACGCACCCGCACCCGCACCCTGCTCGATGCCGTTCTTGCAGCACCCGCGGAGGTCCGGGCCAATCGTGACCTGCTGGGCTACCAAGGCCCTGCCCTGGTGGCGCTGGCCAGTGCCACGCCGGAACAGGCGCAGCAGCTGGGAGTGCAGCTGCTCAAGGCGCTGGATGCCGCCGACCACGCACTCGGCGACAAGGCCGATGCGCGGCTGGGCACGGTGATCACCGAACTCGCCCTGCAGCGCGAGCAGCACCCCGACCAGGCCATTCCGGCCGCGCTGAAGACAAAGGCGGCGCAAAGCGTCGCCGCCGCCGATGCGGCCGCGACCACGCTGCACGAGCGCCAAGCGACGATCAGCACCGCGGTGTACGTGCTGCGCCAGATCGACGACGACGCTGCGGCAGAGAAACTGCTGCTCGCCGAGCTTGATCGGAGTGAGACGCCGTACTACTACATGCCTGAATTGGCCGACCTTGCCGAAGAACGCGGCGACAAGGCTTCGGCCATCGCCTGGCTGCATAAGGCCTACCAGGGCGCACAGGGGCCGGCCACCCGCGTGCAGTGGGGCGTGCTGTACGTGGAGGGCCTGCTGCGCCTGAGCCCGGATGATGCGGCGGCGATCGAGACCGCCACGGGCGAGGTGATCGCCGATCTCGCCGTGCAGCCGGCCGGCTACCACCAGCGCACCCGCCAACGCTTCGAACGGCTCGGTACCGCATTGCAGGCGTGGAGCCGCGAGCATCACGGCGCGGAGAGCCTCAGCCGGCTGCAGGCGCGGATGACCGCAACGTGCGCAAAGGCGGCCACCTCGGACGACGGCAGTGCAGGCTGCCAGGGGTGGCTGAAAAGCTGATGCGGGGCGTCGCCTAACCCTTGAGGCGCTCCTCCAGCGCATGCAGTCGCTGCAGATAGGGTGCGCCGGGCACCAGCTCTGCCTCCAGCAGTGGCTTGGCCTGCGCGATCTGCCGGCGCGCAGCCTCCCGCTCGCCGTTGGCCTGCAGCGCCTCGGCCAGCGGTACGCGGTAGCGTGCCACGGACGGCGCTTCTGCCCCGAACAACGCAACATTGCCCTCCAGCACCGCGCGCCAGCGGGTCGCCGCCAAGGCGGCCTGCCCGGCACGCAGCGCCGCTTCGGCCTGCATCTGCTGGTAGCGCAGCTGCAACGGCGGCGACATCGACGGTACGTTCGGCGCCATCGCCAGCAGCGCCTGCTCTGCCTGCGCCGATTGCCCGCGGTGGATCATCCACTCGATCTCGCCCAGGTGCGAAATGCGCAGATCCGGCGCGTCGGCCGGGCTGATCCGCTGCCAGATCGGCAACACGCGCTGGATCAGCGGGCCGGCCTGGTCGGCACGACCGCTGCGCATCAGCAGCCGCGCCAGGTTCATCTCTGCCCGCAGGCTGGAAGGCTTGTCCGGCCCCAGGACCTGGCGGCGGATCGCCAGCGAGCGCCGGTACAGCTGCTCCGCCTTGCCCATATCGCCGCGGGCTTCTTCCAGGTTGGCGTAGTTGTTGAGGTTGATCGCGTGGTCGATGCTGTCTTCGCCACTGGTGAGCGCACTGATGCGCAGACAGGTATCAAAGCCCTCCGCACTCTCCGTGTAACGACCGAGATCCATGTGCAGCAAGGCCAACTCGCAGTACGCCAGGGCCGTGCGGGAACTGTCCTGTCCATACAGCTGCAGGCTGAGATCGCGCGACTGCAGCAGCAGCGGTGCAGCCTCGTTCGGCTTGCCGCCTTCCTGCAGGGTCATGGCCAGTGCGTGCAGTCCGTGCTGGTAATCGGCGCTGGTCTCACTGCGGCGCCGTTTGATCTCCAGCGAGTCGCGCAGCAGCTGCTCGGACTTGTCCAGCTCACCGCGGTTGCGGTACATCAGCCCCATGTTCTGCATCACCGTGGCGGTGCCGCCTTCCGTGCCCGGCTCGCGGACGGTGCTGCGCATTGCCAGCGACTGCTGGAAAGCCGCCTCGCTCTCGGGATAGCGCTCCAGCTGGCTGTAGGCCAGGCCCAGCGAGTTCAGCACATGTGCGCGGGTGCGTGCATCGTCTTCGCGATCAAGCAGCTGCAGCGCACGTTCGGCGTACTTCAGGCCTTCTTCGCCCCGCTTGCCGTTGCTCATCTCCACCGACAGATCGCTGTAGGTCTGCGCCGCCAGGCGCGCGCGATCGACCGACGGCGATGCCAGGCCTTCAGCCGCGCTGCGCAGCAGCGTCTCGGCCTGCTTGGGCAGGCCGATGTTCTGGTACGCGCGCCCCAGCACGCTCTGCAGGCGCGCCCGCAACGCCGGCGAATCGGCCAGCTCCGCATCGACCTGCGCCGCGCTGGCATCGAGCACTGCGCGTGCACTGACATCTTCGGTGCCGCGTGCACCGCGCTCGCGCGGATCGGCGGCATCGAAGGCGGCGACCAGGAACTCGCTGACCTGCTCGGCGATCGCCGCTTCTTCCTGAGCGCGCGCACTGGATTCGCTCAATCGCCAGACGAAGCCGCCCGCCATGGCCGTCACCGCGACGGCCACGCCGGCCGCCTGCCAGTGCCGACGCAGCCACCGGTGCGTGCGGTAGCCCGCTCGCCCGCCTCGCGCCCGCACCGGGTGATGCGTCCGCCAGCGCTCGATGTCATCCGCCAGCGCCTCCACCGAGCCATAGCGCTGGGCCGGGTCACGTGCGCTGGCCTTGGCCGCGATCGCATCGAGGTCTCCCTCCAGGTGCTTTCGCCACGCGCACGATGGCCGCGCCCAGCGGCTTGGCAACGGAACCGCGGCACCCGCCGGCTGCCCATCATGGCCAAGCCGGCGATCGGCCAGCATCTCGACCAGGATCACACCGAGGCTGTACACGTCGGTGGTGACACCCACCGGCTCGCCCGCAATCAGTTCAGGGCTGGCGTAGACCGGCGTGTAGAAACGGTCGGCGCGGGACTCGGCAGCGCTGTCCAGCCAGCGTGCGATGCCGAAATCCAGCAGCACCGGCTCGTTGTCCGCGCGCACCAGGATATTGCTGGGCTTGAGATCGCAGTGCACGACCAGGCGTGCGTGCGCGGCCTGCACCGTACGGCAGATCCGAACGAACAGCTGCAGGCGCTGGGAAAGATCGAGCGGACGGTCACAGCAGGCGCGGTCCAGTGGCTCGCCGTCCACGTACTCCATCACCAGATAGGGTTGGCCGGAAGGGGTGCTGCCACCGTCGTACAACCGGGCGATGTTGGGGTGCTCCAGCCCGGCCAGCATCTGCCGCTCGGCGGCCAGGCGCTGGCTGATCTCGGTCGTCGCCACGCCGCGAAGCAACTTGATCGCCACCCGTTGCTGGTAGGTCTCATCGGCGCGCTCGGCGAGGAACACCGCTCCCATGCCGCCACTGGCCACGCGCCGGGTGAGCCGCCAAGGACCGATCCGTTCACCCACCTGCACATCCGGCTCGGCAAGCTGGACAATCAACTCGCGCAGGGGGCGCTGCGCGCTGTCCAGCGCCATGGTCTGCGCTTCCAGCAGCTCGATCACCTCATCCAGCAGGGCCGGATCGTTGGTCATCCGCCCCAGCTCGGTGCGCCACGCGGTCGGCGGCAGTTCGCACGCCGCATCGAACATCGTGCGCAGCTGCTGCCAGCGGTCATCCGTCATTGCCCCATCCCCCTGTCACGATAACGCCCCCGATCAGGCCAGGCGCTGATTGAGCCAAGCCTTCGCAAAGCGCAGATCGCGGTCGACCCTCGGCACCGACACCTCCAGCACGACCGCGATTTCCTGGCGGTCCATCCCGCCGAAATACATGTATTCCACCGCACGTGCGGCGCGCTCATCGTGCCCGGCGAGCTGGTTCAACGCCTGGTGCAGCGCCAGGACCTCGTAGTCGCAGGTCGGCGCATAGGGCACGTCCTGATCAGCATGCGACAAGGTCAGGTTCCACGCCCCGGCCCCGCGCTTGGCTGCCGCGCCACTGCGCGCAAAATCCACCAGCACCGCGCGCATCTTCAAGGCCGCCAGCGCGAGGAAGTGCGCGCGATCCACGAACTCCACGTCCGAGCCCATCACCCGCAACAGCGCTTCATGCATCAACGCGGTCGGCCGCAGGGTCACGTCGGCATGGCGCTGGCCGATACGGGCTGCTGCCATCTCGCGCAGCGCGGGATAGATCAGATCAAACAGATGCGCCTGCGCCTGCGGATCCCCGCGCCGCCACCGGTGCAGCCACTGCGTGACATCGCCACTCATCATCCCCGCTCCCAAGACGCCAGCCTCTCCGGCCAGACGCCCCTGTCCCTGATGGCCGATGATAGCGCACGGGCGCCTTGGCACCAGCGCGCCGGCGGGGGGCGGGGGGCGGGAACGGGGGGCGGGAACGGGGGGCGATCAGGCGCGCGGATGGGCCAGGGCGAAGTCCAGGCCAGCGCATACCGCCGCGACCTGCGCATCGTTGCATTCCTGCGGCGAGGTCCGCGGGCTGTCCGGGTACACCTCGGTGGTGGTGGCGTACAGCGCGTCGGTGAACCCGGCGCAGGCGCCGATCGAACGCGATTCGCCCCAGACCACGCCCGGTGACTGCAGCGGCATGCCGATCAGCTCGCCATTGGCGTCGGCAGGGGCGATGTGCGTGATCTTCTCCACCGCGGCGATCAACGCCTGCTGGAACGCCGGCTGCGGATCTTCGCTGTTGCCGATCACGTAGAAGCCATCGGGAATGATGTCCGGCACCAGGGCGATGCCATCGCGGGCGCAGCGCGCCGGATCGAACTCATGCAGATCGCTGTCGGTCGTTTCATGCAGGTCCAGGTGCACCAGCAGATCATCGCCACGCGCGGCCATCCAGCGCATCAACGAGGCCGCTTCTTCGATCTGGCCCTCACCGCGGAAGCTGCGGTTGGGATCGATCGCATCGGGATTCCAGCGCTGGATGCGCTCATAGCCCCACGGGCTGACGCAGGGCGCGACGATCAGATTGATACGGCCCGCATACGCCTCGGCATGCTGATCCAGGAACTGCAGCGCGCCATGCACGCCGCTGGTTTCATAGCCATGCACGCCGCCGGTCACCAGCGCGGTCGGCAGTGCCGGATCCCACGCATGGCTGACCACCGCAAACAGCGGGTAATGATCCGGCGCGTAGTCCAGCTGGCCGTACTGCACCACATCGAAACGCTCGCCCAGGCGCTCGAGCGCGGCCACCACATCGTCGTGGTAGCTGCGCTGGCGCTGCTGATTGGCGCGCCACTGGGCCCGTTCGGCATCGCCCCACGGCTGGCCGGGGGTGCCGATCGGATAAAAATGCGTGTTGCTCATGGCCGTACTCCAAGGAAAAATCCGGTCGCTGCGGCCGTTGGCTGCGTGCGACATTGCGGCAGACATTCTAGCTGCGGGCGGGCATCCGGCGCTGTGCGGACTACCAACGCTGAAACGGAAAAAGAGGACCGGTTGCCCGGCCCTCTTCTCGTTCCACATCGACGGTCAGGCCGTCTGCGCCGCCTCATACCCATTCAAGCGCATGTCGCTGGACGCGCGCCCTTGGGTCAGCGAACGCAGCGAGGTGGTGTAGCCACCCAGTCGCGCCAGCGGTGCATAGCCGAGCACTTCCGCCTGCCCATCCTGGTCCTCGATCGAGGCCACCCGCCCGCTGCGGCGGTTGAGGTCGCCCACCACATCGCCGACGTTCGCCGACGGCGCGTGGATGGCGATCTCCATCACCGGCTCCAGCAGCTGCGTGCCCGCCTCGGCCAGCGCGGCTTTCACCGCCTCACTGCCAGCGCGGTGGAAGGCCATGTCCGAGGAGTCCTTGACGTGGGTCTGGCCATCGACCAGCGTCACCTCGATACCGACCACCGGATGGCCCAGCGGGCCTTCGCCCAATGCCGCGCGAACGCCCTTCTCCACCGCGTTGACGAACCCGCGCGGGATCGCACCGCCGACGGTGCGGTCGACGAAGGTCACCTCGCCATCCTCGCGCGGCGTCACATCGATCAGCACCTGGGCGAACTGGCCCTGGCCGCCGGTCTGCTTGGCGACCTTGCCCTCCACCCGCTGTACCGCGCGCTTCGGGGTTTCCTGGTAGGCCACGCGCGGCTCGCCGGTGCGGATGGCGACGCCCCACTCCGTGCGCAGACGCTCGACCATCACCTCCAGATGCAGCTCGCCCATGCCCCAGATCAGGGTTTCACCGCTGTCCGCATCGGTGTCGACACGGAACGACGGATCCTCCTGCGCCAGGCTGGCCAACCCTTGGCTGACGCGGATCAGGTCCGAGGCCTTCTCCGCCGTCAACCGCCATGCCAGCACCGCGTGCTGCGCCTGGATCGTATCGAGCAGCAGCGGGCGCGAGGGCGCACTCAGCGTTTCACCACTGACCGCATCCTTCCAGCCCAGCACCGCGACGATGTCACCGGCCACGGCCTGCTTGATGTCGTGGGTCTGGTCGGCCTGCACCCGCACCAGGCGACTGACACGCCGCCCCTGCGGATGCTGTGAACTGGCCAGTGCATCACCCACCTTCAGCGTGCCCGAGTACACCCGCACGAAGCTCAGCGCACCGTGGTTCTGGTGCGTGATCTTGAACAGCAGCGCCGCAAGCGGGCCATCCGGGTCCGGTGGCAGCAGCACGTCGTTGCCGTTCTCGGTGGCCACCACCGCCGGGCGATCCAATGGCGAGGGCAGATAGTCGACCACCGCATCCAGCAGCGTCTCAACGCCCTTGCTCTTGAACGCGGCGCCGGCCAGCACCGGGACGCCCGCACCGGCCAGGGTGCCGCGACGGATCGCCGCGCGCAGCTGTGCGTTGTCGATTGGCGCGCCTTCCAGCCACGCCTGGGCCAGCACGTCGTCGGCATCGGCCACGGCCTCGATCAGCGCCTCGCGCTGCGGCATCCACTGGGTAGCCTCATCGGTCGTCCAGGCATGACGCAAGGCAGCGCCCTTGTCATCCCAATGCACGGTGCTGCGGTCGACCAGGTCCACCCAGCCGTTGAACTGGCTTTCCGTCCCGATCGGCACGCCGAGCGCCCACGGCGTGGCACGCAGTTTCTCGCGCAGCTGGGTCAGCACGCGTTCGAAGGACGCCCCGGTGCGGTCCATCTTGTTGGCGAAGGCAATCAGCGGCACACCGTGGCGACGCGCCTGGCGCCAGACCGATTCGGACTGGGGCTGCACCCCGTCCACCGCGGAGAACACCGCGACCGCGCCATCAAGTACGCGCAGGGACCGTTCCACTTCGATCGCGAAATCGATGTGGCCGGGGGTGTCGATCAGGGTCAGGTGATGGATCGGCTGGTCGCGCGGTGCCCAATGGGCCTGCACGGCGGCCGCGCCGATGGTGATGCCACGCTCGCGCTCGATCGCCGAGAAATCGGTGGTCGCCGCGCCGTCATGCACCTCACCGACGCGATGGATCTCGCCGGTTTTCCACAACAGCCGCTCGGTGAGGGTGGTTTTGCCGGCGTCGATGTGGGCAATGATGCCGAGGTTGCGCCGGAGGGTAAGGGTCTGGGTATGGGTGTTCATGGGATAGGTCTCGCTGCCAACATCGGGGAGCCGCACGCCGCCGTTGGCTAACGGGCGTGCGGCCAGGTTTGGGGCTCGGCGATCTGGCGCATGGCACGTTCTCCTTCAGACAGTTCTGCTACGTGGAAACGAAAAGAGCGCCCGGTGGGCGCTCTGCGTGGGGTCCAGGGTGACCGGTGTTCCGGTCAGCAGCCTCGCACTCCGATTGGCAGACGCGCCCGTGCCGCGACATCGCGGGTCAGGGTAAAAAACGTCAGAAGCGGCATCGAAGTCATGTGGGTCACCTGGGGTGTAGCCGGCATTGTAGACCTCTGATGGCCGGCTACAAGTCTTTATTCGCACCACCAGCGCAACACTGAGCATCAATGGCGAACATGCAACCTTAAATTGGCACAATCAAATCGAGCCGATCGCAGATATGCGAATGGGTCGCAATTGCGTATACACCGGAAATCCTTAAAATGGTGGCCCATGCGTCGCCTACGGCGACCCCCGCAAGACTGACGCCGTACGACCACGAGACGGCACGCCAGCGCCCCCTTCCTCCGCGTTCTCGAGTTGTTGCCCATGCCCTGCTCCCTGCCCCTGCCTCCGCGCCGGTTGCGCCCCAACCTGCTGGCCCTCGCCTGCCTGGCCACCGCATTGGTCCCCGCCGCCTACGCCCAGACCGCCACCGATCTGGACGCGGTGCGCGTCAATGCCTACCGCGCTGCCAACAGCATCAGCGGCGCGACCAAAACCAACACCACGCTGGCCGAGACCACGCAATCGGTATCGGTGATCGAGCGGGCGGAACTGGATGCGCGCGGTGTGCAGTCACTCAACGATGCGATGCGCTATGTCGCCGGTGTCAGCCTGGAGAGCTCGGGCATCGACAACCGCGTGGATGACTTCCGCATCCGTGGCTTCGATGCCGGCAGCTGGGCGAACAACGTCACCCTGGACGGCATGCGCGCGCCGCAGGGCACGCAGTGGAACCGCAGCATGTTCGACAGCTGGAACCTGGAGCGGGTAGAAGTGCTCAAGGGCCCGTCGGCGGTGATGTACGGCCAGGTCGCCCCGGGCGGCATGGTCAACCAGGTGAGCAAGACGCCGACGCCGGATCAGGAGCAGCAGCTGCGCGTGGGTGTGGATGCCAATGGGCAGTACAACGCGGCGTTCGACGTCGGCGCCGGCACGGCCGACAACGACCACCTGTTCCGCCTGGTCGGCCTGTATCGCGACGGCGACACCCAGATCAAGCACACCGCACAGAAGCACTGGTTCCTGGCGCCCAGCTACACCTGGCAGATGGCCGAGCGCACCCGCATCACCCTGCTCGGCCTGTACCAGAAGGATGACGGCGGTTCGACCTACCAGTTCCTGCCGATGGCCGGCACGCTCAACGCCACGCCGTATGGCCACATGAAGAACACCACCTTCATCGGCGAGCCGAGCTGGAACACGTTCGACCGCACGATGTGGACCGCAGGATGGCTGTTCGAGCACCAGTTCAATGATCACCTCACCCTGAGCCAGAGCGCGCGACGCACGCATGTGGATTCGCTGTACCGCGGCGTGGTCACCGATGGTGCGCTCAACGCCGATGGCCGTACCCAGAAGCGCCGCGCCACCTACGGCACCGGCGATTCCGATGGCGATACCCTGGACACGCGGCTGCAGGCACGCTTCGCCACCGGCGCGGTCGACCACACCCTGCTGCTGGGCTGGGATTGGCAGAAGGCCGATTGGGAAGGCGTGCGCGGCGCGATGAGCAACCCGGCACCGATCGACATCTTCAACCCGGTCTACAGCGGGTATACGCCGCGCGTCACCTCGCTGAGCCCCACCGAAGGCATCAACCGCCAGAGCGGGCTGTACCTGCAGGACCAGCTGGCGCTTGGCCGATGGCGCCTGACCCTCGGCGGCCGGTATGACTGGACCAAGGATGATTCCTCCAGCACCACCCGCAACCTGGTGACGGGTGCGACGGTGCTGCAGCCGCGCAGCGTGATCAAGAGCGAGGCGTTCTCAGGCAATGCCGGCCTGCTGTATGTGTTCGACAGCGGCTTCACGCCCTATGTCAGCTACGCAGAATCCTTCCAGCCCTCCACCGCGAGCGCGCTGCAGAGTTTTGATCGGCGCGCGTTCGATCCGGTCTATGGCAAGCAGTGGGAGGCCGGCGTCAAATACCAGCCGGCCAGCATCGACGGCCTGATCACGCTCGCTGCCTACGACCTGCGCCAGGAAAACCTGGTCACCCAGGATCCCGACCTGAGCCACATGAGCTGCGGCAACACCGGCAACGCGCGGTGCTCGATCCAGGACGGCGAAGGCCGCATCCGCGGCGTTGAGCTGGAAGGCCGCGTCACTCCCACGCAGGGCTTCAGCCTGATCGGCGCAGCCACCTGGATGGACTCGGAGATGACCCGCAGCGATCAGTACAAGGGCAAGGAACTGATCATGGTGCCCGACTACAGCGCCTCGTTCTGGGCGGATTACACCGTCCAGGGCGGCGCCCTGCAGGGCCTGAGCCTGGCCGCCGGGGCGCGCTACAACGGCAAGAGCTACGGCGACAGCGCCAACCTGTATCTGATCCCGTCGTACACCTTGTTCGATGCTGCGATCCGATACGACCTCGGGCAGTTCGGCAGCACCCGCGTGCAGCTGGCCTTGAACGCCAGCAACCTGGCCGACAAGCGTTTCGTATCCACCTGTACCGGCGTGTCGTCGTGCTACTACGGCAGCGGCCGCACCGTGATGGCGACGGCGCGCTTCGGCTGGTAAAGGGTGGCGGCGCCGGGGTAACGCCCGGCGCTACGCGTCGGTCACCACCACCAACGGGACATCGCGCTGCGGATGCCGCAGCACCAGCACCGGCTGCTGGTAGACACGCTCGATGTGTTCCCGCGTCAGGACCTCGGTCGGCGTGCCATCGGCCGCCACGCGGCCCTGCTCCAGCAACACGATCCGGTCCGCATACGCGGCGGCCAGATTCAGATCATGCAGCACCACGATCACACAGGCGCCGGCATCGGCCAGTTCGCGCACCGCGCGCAGGGTGCGCTCCTGATGACGCAGATCCAGGGCGGCCGTCGGCTCATCCAGCAGCAGCAACGGGGTGTCCTGGGTCAGGACGCGGGCAAAGGTCGTGCGCGCGGCCTCGCCACCGGACAGATGCTCCACTTCCCGCTCGATCAACGCATGCAGGTCCGCCCGCGCCAGCGCATCGGCGATGCAGGCGGCGTCTTTGACCGGATCCGGCGGATGCGGCAGCCGCCCCATCGCCACCACTTCATGCACACGGAAGGCGAACCGCACCGCGTGCTCCTGCGGCATGACCGCGCGCTCGCGTGCCAGCGGCTTGGCATTCCAGTCCGGCAGCGCCTGCCCACGCAGCAGCACCCTGCCCTGATCCGCCTCCAGATCGCCCGCGGCCACCGCCAGCAACGTCGACTTGCCCGCGCCGTTCGGCCCGACCAGCGCGGTGACCGTGCCCGGCACGAAATCCAGCGTGATGTCATCCAGAATGCGTCGTGCGCCGCGGCTCAACTGCACCGACTGCAACTGCAGCAGCGCGCTCATGCGCCGCTCCGGTGGCGCTGACGCATCACCAGCCACAGGAAGAACGGCGCACCCAGCGCGGCCGAGAACAGGCCCAGCGGAATCTCCGACGGCGGATCCAGCGTGCGTGCGGCGGTATCGGCGACCACGATCAACAGCGCACCGGCAACGCCCGAGACCGGCAGCAGCCAGCGATGGCCGGGGCCGACCAGCAGGCGCACGACGTGCGGCACGACCAGGCCGACGAAACCGATCGAGCCGGCGAAGGCAACGGCGGCACCGACCAGCAGCGCGCTGAAGGCAATCAACTTGAGCCGCGTGCGCTTCACATCCAGCCCGAGGTGCTGGGCCTGGCGCTCACCGAGCGCGAGCATGTCCAAGGGCGTGGCCAGACGCAGCAGCGCGATCGTGCCCAGCACGAACACCGGCGCCACCGCGACCACGTCCATCCAGTCGGCCTGGGCCAACGAACCCATCTGCCAGAACACCAGCGATTGCAGCTCGCTCTCGCTGGCGATGTAGGTCAGGAACCCGATCATCGCCGAGCAGAACGCCGCGATCGCAATGCCGACCAGCAGCAATGTCGCCGTGCCGGTGCCCTGCCCAGGCCGCGCCAACAGATACGTCAATGTGATCGCGCCACCGGCACCGGCGAAGGCCGCCAGCGGCAGCGTCCACGCACCGAAGGCGCCGGCACCGAGCACGATCGCCGAGACCGCACCCAAGGCAGCGCCCTGGGTCACGCCGACAATGCCGGGGTCGGCCAAGGGATTACCGAACAACCCCTGCAGGCTCGCGCCGGCCATCGCCAGTGCGGCGCCCACCATCGCGCCCAGCAAGGCACGCGGAATGCGCAGCTGCCAGACCACTGCCAGATCGCGGGTACTGACGCTGGCCGGATCGGCCAGCCCCAGTTTCACGCCGATCGCCTGCAGCACCTCCATCGGCGGCAGCCGCAACGGGCCCACCGCGAACGAGGCGATGACTGCGATCAGCAACCCCACCGCAGCCCAGATCAACACGGTCGCGCCGCGCCGGCGCGCAGGACTCAACACCGCCATGCCTCAAGCACTCACGGGCGTGGCACGGTTGCAAATGCCGCGGCCAGCGCCACCGCGCCACTGCCTGAGGCGACGCTGGCGGACTTCAACTCCACATCCGGCATCACCCACACGCGGTTGGCCGCACCGGCCGGCGTCTGCCGGAGCGTTGGATAGGCGCGCCACAGCCCGGCCTGGCCACCGAACAGGGCCAGATCGTTCTCGGTCACCAGAATCACATCGGGCGCCGCAGCCACCACGCCTTCGTTGCTCAGCGCGGAATAATTGGCCACACCGGCTTCGTCGCCGATGTTGATGCCACCGGCGAGCGTGATCAGCTTGCCCGAGGCACTGTCCGAGCCCGCCACCGTCGGCGCGCCGCCGGCACCGGTCGCGGACACGTGGATCACGCGTGGGTGCCATGCCAACGCGGCACCACTGGCCTTGGCCGCATCCAGCTGCGACTGCACTTTCGTGGCCAGTGCTTCACCCTGCTCGGCCATGCCGACGGCGGCGGCGACCTTGCGCACCTTGTCCGCGGCCGGCTGCAGATCGTCGACGATCACCGCCGCTTCGCCTGCACCGCGCAGCTTGGCGGCCAGATCGGAATGACGGCGCAGGCTGTTGCCCAGGAACAGGGTGCCCTGCAGGCTCAACACGCCCTCCACACCGGTGGTGCGGTTGAACAGAAATTGTTTGGGGGCCTTGCGGCCGGATTCAGTGGCCGAGCGCAGCGGCGCGGCGTACACCTGCTCGTCCAGGCCGAGCGCTTCGAGCACGGCGATGATGTCATCGCCACCGGCAATGATCCTGGAGGTATCGGTCACCGTGGTGGCCACACCGTCATCGGAGGTGACCTGTGCCGGCAACTGCTGCGTGGCGCCTTCAATGTCGGGTACGTCCACACCCACCACACGCTGCCAGCCCGCCGGCAGCGCTTCGGCGGGCTGCGCGGCCGATGCGGCGGCGGTATCGGCAGCCGGCGCGGCAGGCTCTTTCGAGCACCCGGCAATCACGGCGACCAGGGACAACGCCAGCAGGCTGCGGCGGACAACAATCGACTTCATGGCAGTTCCTCTTTCATCAGAACGGCGGGGCTGATCGCCCCGCCGCCAGTGCAACGCACTGCGCGAAACTCAGTTCGCGCGGGTGCTGATGCGGGTGATGCGGTCGCCCTTGGGATCCTGGGCATCACGCGACTTGTTGACGGCAAACACGTTGCCCTTGCCATCTTCACGCACATGGTTCGGGAAGGTGCCGCCATCCAGGTTGCCCACCACCTTGCCGTTGCCATCGACCACCGTCACCGTACCGGCACCGCGGTTGGTCACATAGGCCAGCTTGGACACCGGCTCGAAGGCCACGTTCAGCGCACCCGCGCCGACCGGCACGTCGTGCAGCACCTTGCCGCTGGCGACATCGACGATCAGCAGGTTGTCGGTGCCCTGCGAGGCCACGTACAGGCGACCGGCCGAGGCGTCATAGGCCACGCCGGAGGCGCTGATCGCGTTGCCCAGATCGATCACCTTCTCCACCTTGCCGGTGGTGGTGTCGATCACCGCCGCTTCCGGCGTGCCGATGCTGACGGTGAACAGCTTGCCGGCCGCTTCATCCAGCACCAGGCTCATCGGGACGAACTTCTTGTCGTCCACGCCCGAGGCCAGGGTGATCGACTCCAGCGGCTGCAGGGTGCGGGCATCGAATACGGAGAGATGATCTTCGCCGGCGGCCGAGGCGAACACCTTGCCATGACGCCCGTCGACCACGATGTCGCGGGCATGCGGCACCGCACCCACATCGAACTGGCGCACCAGCGACAGGTCCTTCTGGCGATACACGGCCACGGTGTCCTGGCGGGTATTGGTGACCCACACGTTGCCGTTGGCATCATCCACGCCCACGCCGTACACCGCGAACACTGCACCGCCCTTGCCGCCGGGCACTTCAGCCGGGGTGATCCTGGCCGTGACCTTGAGGGTCTTCGGGTCCAGCTTGAGCAGCTGCGACTGGGTGACCGGCGGGCGACCGACGGCAGCGGTGACGAACACCGCGTTGCTGGCCGCGCTGTACGCGGACTGGTACAGGCCCTGGACCAGCTTGGCCGAGGTCTGGCTGAAGTTCTGCTGGCCGCTCAGCGGCAGGTTCGGCGAGACGCGCAGCGACAGCACCGTGGCCGCGGACGGCTGGCTGGCGCGTACGATCACCGGCTGCTGACCGGGCACGGCATCGGCCGGAATCGCGACGTTGCCCTTGAAGTTGCCCTCGGCATCGACCACGTACGGCGTGGCATTGAGTACCGTCTCACCGCGCAGCAGGGTGACCTGCTGGCCCGGCACGAACTGGCGGCCGATCACTTCGGCATCGCTGCCCGGCACCACGTTCTGGCCGCGGCTGACGACTTCACCACGGAAGCCGTTGGCCGGCGCATCGAACACCGGCTGGGCGAACACGGTCGGGCTGGCCAGCGACAGCGCGAGGGCCAGGGTGGCGACGCGCGGGAGGGTTTTCAGGGTGTACATCAGCAGACTCCTTCTGTTGGGGGCGCGCCGGTTGGCGCGTTGTCACAGTGCTTGCCTTGGCGTGGCCGCGGTCCGTTGCGGCGGTGGCACAGGGCCACGGAACTGCCTGGGTAACGAAAAAATCAGGGGGCCGGCGCGGGTGTGCCGCTGCGATCGGTGATGCCATACAACTGGCTCAGCGTCGCCTTGAGCGATGCCGGCAGCATCGGCCCATGGCCAAGGCCGGGGAACTCGCGGTACTGCACGGTCAGGCCCGGCACCTTGGCCAGGCGGGCGGCCAGCTGCTGCGCTGCATCGGGCGTGGCGCCACCAATGCGGCGCAGATGCGCGACCACGCGCGGATTGGTCATGTCACGCACGCCCCGGTTGCCGGTGCGCTCGTCGCCACCCAGCATCACCGTGACCTGGGCCGGCTGGCCCTGGGCGTTGGCGATGAACTGGCGCTCCATGTCGCCCAGCGGGGCGCCCTGGCTCCACCACAGTGACGGGCTGGCCGACACGTAATGCTGGAACGCGGCCGGCCGGGTATACAGCGTGCTGACCACGAACAGGCCGCCCAGCGAATGGCCCCACAGCGACTGCTGCTGCAGATCGATGCGGGCACGGCGCTGCACTTCCGGCTTGATCCGGCGCTCGATCAGATCCAGGAACGCATACGCACCGCCACCGCTGGACTGCGACGTGCCGTTCTCGTCGTCGGCGGTATCGATCCACGCCGTGTAGTCGCGCGTGCGCGCCGGGGAATCGATGCGCAGATCGTTGTCGTAGCCGATGAACACCAGCACCGGCGCGGCATGCGCAGCCAGATCGGCAAGCATCGCCTGGTCGAGCACCATCGCCGCGGCGTTGCCATCGAGCATGTACAGCACCGGTGCCGGCGTGGCCGAGGCCTTGGCCGGCACACCGACATTCACCCGCCAGCGGCGGGCCTTGTCGGGGCTGTCGAGCACGAAGTGTTCAAAGCGATAGCTCTGCGCCGGCTGATCCAGCACCGTCTCACCGACCTTCTGCTCGGGATTGCGCTGCTGCGCCGAAGCGGGCGACAACGCCGCCATGCCGATGGCGGTCGCTACGCCCAGCGTGCGCAACCACGGCGATACGGAAGAGATCAGCGACGACGAAACAATCATGACTACCCGGAGCGAGGGACGGTGCTATCGCGCCAGTGTAACTCAAATGAGAATGGGTATCACTGACGTTGCGCCACCCGGTTCAGCGCGCGCAATCGCCCGAGGCCTTGCGCGCCGCACCTACCGTCGCGCCGCCCTTGCCACTGGCGGACATCCAGCCCTGCAACGACATCGCGTCCGGCACGCCCTCCGCCATGGGCGCCGCAGCGATCACCAGTTCGCGCGATGTCCCTACCGGGTCCAGTTCGGCCAAGCGTGCTGCCTTGTCACCATCGGTATTGACGATGTCATCCGGACCGGAGGACGGCGTCCGGGTGGTGTTCTCCGTCTTGGTCATCTTGATCCGGATCTCGCCGCCGGCCACATGAGTCACCGCTACCGCGTACAGCTCCTTGCCATAGGCCCAGGACGTCTCGCGTTGCGCTGTCGATGTCTGTCCTTCGGCCGGCAGCGCCAGGGCATCACCCGTGATCCCCTGCACCATCGCCATCCCGCCCATCACCGCCATGTACATGCCGTATGCGCGCATCTGCTTCTCCTCCTGGGTCTTCGCTGCGGGCGCGCCCGGCCAGCTCGCCTCGAGATTCAGATGTGCTTTGCCCTTGCACAGGGTCAGCACGACCGGCTGACCCTCACCGTCGCCGAGGCTGATCAGGCTGTCGCCGTTGCGGAACTGCTGCACACGCCCGATCAGTGATGCGCCGCTCACCGGTACCTGGTTGACCTGCACACTCGAGGCCGCCTCCAGGCGCGCATTCAACGAAACCGTCGCAGCGGTCGCAGCGGTCGCAGGCAACGTCGCACCGATCGCGGCAGCAAGTACAAGAACAGGCAGGAAAACGCGCATGGCATCCAGTCCAACAAGGCGGGACATCATACGCGCCCGATCCTCGGCGGCGCCGCGCATGACACTGCCAAACAGACGGTAGAACGCTCAGCCGCGCGCAACCATCGCGGCGATCGTCGCCGCCAGTTCGCGCACGGCCTGCTCAGGGGTGATGTCGCCCGTCGTCGCCGCATACGAGAGCCCTTCGGCCGCGCCGAGCATGCCCCATAGGCCTGCCAAGGGCAGCGCGCCGGCCGGTGCAAACGGTGAGAGCAGCGCGCGGCACTGCTCGAGAAACACCGCGTCGTACTCGCGCTTGATGCGCGCCAGCTCGGGCGAGCCGGCCAGCGCGGCGATCACGCCGGGAATCTCACGCCCCTGCTTCATCACACAGGCCACGTAGGCATCGGCGATGACCTGCGCCTTCTCCGCAAGCGTCGAACCGCTGTCGGCAAACCGCGCGTCCATCACCACGCCCTGGCGCGCATCGAAATCCTGGTACAGCGCCGCCAACAGTCCGGCGCGGGTGCCGAAATGGTCATACACCACCGGCTTGGTCACCCCGGCCTGCTCGGCAAGGCGCCCCAACGTCAGTGCGTCAGTACCCTCCTCGCGAATCAGACGCCAGGCCACCTCCAGCAACTGGCGCAGGCGGTCGTCGCGGCTCATCCGGCGACGAGGGGTGGCAGAGGCAGGATCGTGCGGACTTGACATTGCTATATACCAATCGTAACTTACGAATCGTAACTTACCAAAAGTATACAGCCTCCGCCTCTTTCTGGAATCCCATGCACACCTTGATCGTCACCTCCCATCCCGACCCCGACGGGCTGACCCACGCCGTCGCCCGCCGCATTGCCGACGGCATCGCCGAAACCGCCGGCGCGACAATCGAACTGGCCGACCTGACTGCAGAGGGCTTCGATCCCCGCTTCACCCAGGACGACCTGAAGGGCCATCATCGTCAGGCGCCCTTTCCCGCCGATGTTCTGGCCGAACAGGCCCGCCTGGACCGGGCTGACGCGCTGGTCCTTGTGTTTCCGGTCTACTGGTGGAGCATGCCGGCGCTGATGAAGGGCTGGATCGACCGGGTCTTTACCGGTGGCTGGGCCTACGACGACAGCAGCGGCCAGGGCGTACTCAAGAAACTCGGGCACCTGCCTGTCCACCTGGTCGGCCTGGGTGGCGCCGATGAGCGCACGTGGCACAAGCGCGGCTATACCGAGGCGATGAAGACCCAGATCGACACCGGCATCTTCGACTACTGCGGCGCGCCGGTGCTGTCCTCCACGCTGCTGCTGGAAACAGATGCGGGCGATGCACAGACCCATCTGCAGACGGCGCATGCGCTGGGGCAGCGCATTGCCATCACGCCCGGCGCGGCAGCGCACTGAGCCGATCCGGTGCAACGGCAGGTGCAGCAGACCACGCTCGCCGATGGCAGCGCGACCGCGCGCTTTGCCGACGGCCGCACCGTCAACTGCACCTCGCTGACATTGCCGCAGCCCGGCGCATTGTCCAGGCCGGAGCGCGCCCACCACGCCGGTGAGCGCGCCCGCCTCCATTACTCCTTCGTTTCTTCCGCCTTCCAGGCCGCGACCTTCGCCCTGGCCTGGGCCAGCAGCGCATCCAGCGCCTTGCGGTCATAGCCTTGGCCACGCAGCACCACGTACTGGATGCTGCGTGTGGCCTCGATGTCCTCCAGCGGATTACGCTCCAGCAACACCAGATCGGCCGCCTTGCCCGGCGCGACCGCACCGTAACGATCCAGCGTGCCGAACCAGGCCGGGCCCGCGCGCGTGGCCGCCGAGAGTGCCTGCGCTGGGGTCAGCCCTTCCTTGACGAACAGTGACAGTTCGTCATGCAGGCCGATGCCGGGGTAGTTGAACGAGTTGAGGAAGCCCGCATCGGTGCCGGCCATGATCGTGACCCCGGCCTGCTGCAGCATCGGCAGCACCGCGGCGACCTGGTGGTACTCCTGATGCCGCGCCTGGATCTGTGCCGGCGTGGCCTTGGCCGCACGCTCGACGCGCCAGGCGTAGGTGGCCTGCAGCTTTGGGCCGATGTAGGCCAGATAGGGATCGTCGCGATGGTCGTCCTGGTCCAGGAAGTCCAGGATGCGCCCGCCATTGAGGGTCGGCGTCACGAACACCCCCTTCGCTGCGAAACCGCGATAGGCGGCCATGGCGGTGTCACGGTCGAAGCCCGCATCCAATCGTGCGTTGGCCTGCGCGCGATCGATGCGCTTGGCCGCGAAGTCCGCCGCAATGGCGGCCTCGTCCTTGACGCCGGCCTTGTAGGCATAGTCCAGATGCTCGATGGAGCTGATGCCGGCATCGACGGCCTGCTGGACGGTCAGTGCCATCGGGATATGCCCGGACGCACGCAACCCGTTGGCGCGCGCGCCACGTACTGCGGCCAGGAACAACTCAGGCGTCAGCGTGCTGTCGGTGATCTTGACGAAATCGACGCGGTCGCGCTTGAGGCGCACGAACGCCGCATCCAGATCCGCCTGCGAACCGACTTCGATGGTGCCTTTCCAGACCGGCTTGATGCCTTCGATCTTGGCACCCGAGGTGAACAGCTGCGGGCCGGCCAACTGGCCGCTGGCGATCTCGCCGCGCCACTGCAGCACCTGCTCGGGCAGATCGCCGGACGCGTCACGGATGGTGGTGATGCCATGGGCGATGTACAGCGGCAGCAGCGCCTTGTTCTCTTCGATCAGATCCGGGCCGCCCCCGAAGTGCACGTGCATGTCCCACAACCCCGGAATCAGGTAGCGGCCCTTGCCGTCCACCTGCTGCCTGGCCTGCCAGGCCTTGCGCATGGCCCGATCGCTGCCCATCGCAACGATGTCCTGGCCCCGCACCACCACGGTCTGGTCCGCCACGGTGGTAGCGTGCTCGACATCGATCACGGTGACATGCCGGATCATCAGATCGGCCTGCTCGGCCGCGAACGCGGAAGGGGCCAGTGCAAGCAGCACGGGAAGGGCAAGACGCAGGGACATGGGCAGTGCACCGGAAAATGGAGAACCGGGCCACCTTACGGTCGGGCCCGGTCCATTCACCAGTTAAATTTTGGAATGCCCGTCATGCACATTCCCGATACACAGTGCCCCGCTCAGACCGCGCCCTGCATCGCCGGCCGCGCCTGCACCTGTTGCAGCCAGGCGGCCACCGCCGGGTGCGCCTCCACCGCAGCGCCCAGATACGTGCCATAGCCGACCACCTGGCCAACCACCAGATCCACCAGCGAGTAGGCCTCACCGAGCATCCAAGGCTGCTGCGACAGGCGCGCCTGCAGCAGGTCCAGCAGCGCGGTGGCGGTGCGGATTGCGGCGGCGGCATGGTCGGCATCGCGCAGCGCATCGTCCGAGGTGGCCAGCCACACGCGACCGATCACCGCGCCATAGGTGACATACGCCCAGGTGCACCAGGACATCGCCTCCAGGCGCGCCGGCGTACCGTCGTGCGGCCACAGACCCTTGGCCACGCCGAAGTGCTCGCCCAGCCACAGGTGGATCGCCAGGGCTTCGAACATCGGCGTGCCATCCACCACCAGGCACGGCACCTTGCCGTTGGGATTGATGGCCAGGTAGTCGGTCGTGCGCTGCTCGCCGGCGCGGATGTCGATCCTGACCCGCTCATGAGGGACGGCCAGTTCGGCCAGGACGCAGGCGATCGGGGTGGCGCTGGACATCGGGTGCCAATAGAAGACGAGGGACATCTGGAACTCCTTGAGTGTGGTCAGGGGTGCGACCGAAGTGGTCCTGCACCGTGGCCTCAAGGCTAGCCACCCTTGCGGACAGAACCCGCCCGCAATGGCTGCTACGCTTTCTCGATGCTGACCGCCTCCGCCCGCCTGCTGAGCCTGCTGTCCCTGCTGCAATCGCGCCCGCATTGGGGCGGCGGCATGCTGGCCGAGCGCATGGGCATCCATCCACGCACGCTCCGCCGCGACATCGACCGGCTGCGCCAGCTGGGCTATCCCATCCACGCCAGCACCGGTGTCGCCGGCGGCTACGCCTTCCGCCCGGGCCGGGCCCTGCCACCGCTGCTGCTGGACGACGATGAAGCGCTGGCGGCCGCAATCGCGCTGCGCACGGCGGTGACCGGCACCATCAGCGGGATCGAGCAGACCGCGATCACTGCGCTGGTCAAGATTGAACAGGCGATGCCACCGCGCCTGCGGCCCCGGCTGGAGGCACTGCGCTCAGCGATCCTGCCCACCGATCAGATCGGACCGTTGGTCGATGCCGGTCGGCTGACCGCCCTGGCCGCTGCCTGCCGCGACCAACTGCAACTGGCCTTCGAGTACATCGACCGCACAGGTCAGCCGAGTTCTCGCCAGGTGGAGCCCCAAGGCGTGGTGCACACGGACCGGCGTTGGTATCTGGTCGCCTGGGATCCTGCACGCGACGACTGGCGCACCTTCCGCATCGATCGCATCACCAGCACGCCCGTGGTGGGCGCGCATTTCGCGCCGCGCGCCGGGCCCGGCGAAGGCGATCTGCGCCAGTGGGTCGCCCAGGCACTGTCGCTCGGGCAGTACCCCGACGAGGCGCGGATCATCCTGCACGCGCCCTTGGCTGCCCTGCGTCAGCAGATTCCCGCATCGGCTGGCGTACTGGAGGTCGTGGATGCGGGGCGTTGCCTGCTGCGCTGCGGCGCCAACCCGCTTGGCTCGGTGATCTATTGGCTGCTGGCCATGGACCTGGAGTTCGAGGTATTGGGACCACCAGCGCTCATCGAGCGACTTCGCCAGACCGCCGAACGGGTGGCCCGCAGCCTGACGCAGCGCCCTGCCGATGCCGAGCCGATGCCCACGGGCGATTAGCCGCCCTGCATTGCCATGGCGGCCGCTGCCATTGCGCTCCACAATGGCAGCATGACCGCCAGTGAAAAACCGAATCGCACCCTGTTCGATCTTGATCTGCTGCGCGCGATGGTGATGGTGGCCGATTGCGCCAGCTTCACCACCGCCGCCGCACGCCTGCACTCCACCCAATCCACCATCAGCCAGAAGATCCGCCGGCTGGAGGAGATGGCGGGCCATCCACTGCTGGTGCGCGGCAACCGCGACGTGCACCCCACCGATGCCGGGCAGCTCGTCCTGGGCCACGCGCGTCAGCTGCTGGCGCTCAACGATCAGCTGCTGGAAGCGCTGGCCGGCACCACGGTGGCCGTCACGGTGCGCTTGGGCGTGCCGGAGGATTTCGTCAGCGCCGCGACCACCCAGCTGCTGGGCGCCTTCAACCGCGAGCACCCCCAGGTCAAGCTCGAAGTCACCAGCGGCCTCAGCCGCGACCTGGCCAATGGCTACGATCACGGCGAACTGGATCTGATCCTGGTCAAGCAGCGCCGCAACAGCCGCGCCGCCGTTGCCTGCTGGCCGGAGACCATGGTCTGGATCGACAGTGCCCGCAATGGCTGCATCGGCCTGGATCCGGTGCCATTGGTCACCTTCCCGCCGCGCGGGCTGTATCGCGACGACATCATCGATGCCATCGAAGCACTCGGCCGCCGATGGCGGATCAGCTTCACCAGCTCCAGCCTGAGTGGCATCCAGGGCGCGGTAGCCGATGGCATGGGCATCAGCCTGCTGCCGGCACGCGCCCTGAGTCGCGATCACACCGTGCTCGGCGCCGAACAGGGCCTGCCGCCGATCGATACGTTCGAGATCGCCCTGCTCCATCGCGCCACCGCCGACCCGCTGGTCAAGGCGCTGGCACTGCGCTTGGCCGAGCTGCTCAACCAGGAGCGGGCGGGCGCGCCTACTTGAGCTGCAGCGGGTAGCGCTGCCAGAGCACGTGCACCAGGAAACCGGTCAGCTCCGGGTCCTTGCTGGTGATCGAGGCACGGATCTTGTCCAGCAGCACCATGTCGCTGCAGTTGCGCACATCGGCGTGACCGGCCTGGCCGGCGCGGCGCGCACGGTAGCGTGCCGCACGCTGCGCATCGGTCATCGCGTAGCCGAACGTGGGCGGACGGCCGCGCTTGCGCGGCAGCGTCAGTTCCAGTGTTCCGGGGTCTTGTTCATCGCGCATGACGGACGAGGATGCAAACGGGGGCGCGCACGATATCGTGAGACATCACTTTAATCCAGCATTTTCCGTGGATTTCTGCATTTGCGACGCAAGCGTCAGCGCCACGCCTCTGCCACGCGCGCGCCCGCCCACACCAGCAGCATCCCGCCGACCAGGCTCACCCCGAGGTACAGCGGCACCATCAGGCTGCGATCGGTACGGGTGAACACCAGCGACTCGAGCATCATCGAGGAGAACGTGGTCAGCCCGCCCACGATCCCCACGATCAGAAAGGCGCGCCAGTACACTGCGGCCGTGCCCCGACTCTGCAGCCAGATCATCACGTAACCCGCCACGAACGCGCCGACCAGGTTCACCGTCAGCGTGCCCCACGGGAAGCCAGTCCCGAACTGGCGCAGCATCGCATCGCCGATCATGAAACGCAGCGCCGCGCCCAATGCGCCACCGGCCATCACCAGCCCAAGCTGCTGCCACCACAGGCCCAGGCCTTCCATCAGTCAGCGCCTTTCTCTGCCCGCGCCTGTGCCCGCGCCGCACGCAGGCGGTCCAGCTTCTCTTTCAGCTTGATCTCCAGCCCGCGCGGCACCGGTTCGTAATACACGCGCTCGCCCATCGCATCGGGGAAGCCGGTCTGATCCAGCGCAATCCCCCCGTCCGCGTCGTGATCGTACTGATAGGTCTTGCCGTAGCCCAGCTCCTTCATCAGCTTGGTCGGCGCGTTGCGCAGGTGCAGCGGAACCTCCTGGGTACCGGTCTCGCGCACTTCCTGCTTGGCCTTGTTGAAGGCGGCGTAGCCGGCGTTTGATTTGGCGGTACTGGCCAGATAAAGCACGAGTTGCGCGAAGGCGAGCTCGCCCTCCGGGCTGCCCAGGCGTTCATAGATATCCCACGCCTCCAACGCCATCGACTGCGCGCGCGGATCGGCCAGGCCGATGTCCTCGATCGCCATCCGGGTCAGGCGCCTTGCCAGGTACGACGGATCGCAGCCGCCATCGAGCATGCGGGTCAGCCAGTACAGCGCGGCATCGGGGTTGGAGCTGCGCACAGATTTGTGCAGCGCCGAGATCTGGTCGTAGAACTGCTCGCCGCCCTTGTCGAAACGACGGGTGCGATCGGCCAGCACCTGCACCAGCATCTCCGGACTGATCCGCCCGCCGTCGCCGCTGGCCAGTTCGGCCGCGATCTCCAACAGCGTCAGTCCACGGCGCACGTCACCATCGGCTGCGGTTGCGATCTCCAGCAACGCCTCGGGTGCCACCTGCAGATGCTCCGCGCCCAGACCGCGCTCGGTGTCCTGCAGCGCACGTTCCAGCGCCTCGACGATGTCACTTGGCGACACCGACTCCAGGACGTGCACGCGGCAGCGCGACAGCAGCGCCGAGTTCAGTTCGAACGAGGGGTTTTCGGTCGTGGCGCCCACGAACACGATCGTGCCGCGCTCGATGTGCGGCAGGAACGCATCCTGCTGGGCCTTGTTGAAGCGGTGCACCTCGTCCACGAACAGCACCGTGCGGCGCCCCTCGGCGAAGCGCTGCGCGGCCTCGGCCAGCACCTGGCGCACCTCCGGCAGGCCGGACAGCACGGCGGAGATCGCGCGGAACTCGGCATCGGCGTAATGCGCCAGCAGCAGCGACAGCGTGGTCTTGCCGCAGCCTGGCGGGCCCCACAGGATCATCGAGTGCACATGGCCGGACTCGACCGCCCGGCGCAGCGCGCTGCCCGGTGCGAGCAGGCGCTTCTGGCCCACCATCTCGTCCAGCGTCTGCGGGCGCATCCGCTCGGCGAGCGGACGCATGTTGTCCCGATCCACGGTCAGCAGATCGGGCCCATTGAAAGTCGTTCGGTTTCTGGCCACGTGTCTAGTGTATCGCGGCAGATTGCAGCGGGCATGCCGGCCAGCGGCCGGCACTACACCGTCATTCGCCGATGACGTCCACACCCTTGGCCGGGGTGAAGCTGAAGGTGCCCGAGGCGAAGCTCGGGTTGCGCTTCCAGCCAGTGAAGCTGATCACCGTGCGCTGGCCAACCGCATCCACGACTTCCATGCGGGCCAGGCCCTGGCCATTGAAGCCCAGTGCGGCGTACTGGAAGGCGGTATCGGTATCACGCTTCGGGCTCAGCGCCAGCCACTGCAGGCCATCACGCACGGCCGCCTCTTCGCTGACGTCGTACTGCTTGTCCAGCAGCGCCGGATTGATCAGGGCGGTCAGCGGGCTGTTCTGCTCTTCCTGGCCCTGCGGGCGCACGCTGGCCTGCTCCAGGTCCGGCTCATACACCCAGACCTTCTTGCCATCGGCCACGATCAACTGTTCGTGCGGCTTGATGTACTCCCAGCGGAACAGGCGCGGCGCGGACAACGCAACGCGGCCGCTGGTGGTTTCCTTGACCTTGCCCTTGCTGTCGAACACCTGCTGGCTGAACTGCCCGTCCAGGCCCTTCAGACCCTGGGTGAAGCGGTTGAGCTCATCACGGGCGCCCGCCCAGGCCGACGCCGAACCGACACTGGCGACAACCAGGGTGGCAGCAAGCAGGGAGCGGCGGAAAGTGGTGTGCATGCGGGTATCCAGGCGAATGGGAAGGATGGGAGGCAGTGTGCCCATTCAATCCTGAATGGGCGATCAGGGACACATTATGCGCTGGAAACCGGATCCATCCAGCGCCCTCACGGGCCAGCCTGCACCGTCTTCAGATCCCCGTACACCACCTGCCCACGGAACCCGCGCCGGACCTGCTGGTACAGCTCGCGGAAGGCGGCATAGTCCTGCGGCAGGCACAGCGCATCGGCCCCGCGCACGGCGCGCTGGTGCAGTCGATGGCGCGCGGTGATCACCTGTCCCTCGCGCGTCCACTCCACCTGATACTCACCGGCCGCGTTGGCGAAGTGCTGGCTGCGCGGAATCGCCACGATCGGCACGTTGGCCGGGAAGGTCAGCTGGTAGCGCTCATCGCGCAGACTGTCGTTGCAGTAGAACGGCGTGGCATTGTCCGGCGCCGATGTGCTGGCGTACAGGTCGCGGAACGATTGGCTCCCCGGTGCGTCAGGCACCCCCATCCCGCCGACCGCGCCGAAATCGACGTAGTCGCTGGCCTGGAAGTCATAGCGGAAGTTGAACGGCCGGGTCAGGTCCTGCGGGTCGCCCAGCAGTGCCAGTGCGCCACTGCCGTCGAAGCCGGACGCGGCCATCATCGATTCTTCGGCACGCGCCCGGTTCTGCGCGTTGAGCCGCGCGAAGGCGCCGCGCATGCCAATTTCGGTCACGCCGCTGGGGTGCAGCACGGTCTGGCCAGACAGATTGCCCGCCGGATCGAACCGGAACGCCGCCTCGATCCCGGTGCCGTTGCGCGAGGCATCGTTGGCCGGGGTGCGCGCCACCACGGCCTGGTGGGTATGCAGCACCGGCGCACCGAGATCGCCCTCGGGCAACTGGCCAACACGCGCATAGGGCGCGGTCGAGTCCAGGTAAAGATCGAACTCGGGGATGTAGGTGATGGCATGATCGAAACGGCCCAGCAGCGGAATCGCCGGCAGCGTCGGCCCACCGCCGGCACCGATCAGCACCGGCGTACTCTGGATGCCCCGCGCAGCCAATAACGCCTCCAGGATCACGACATGGTCTTTGCAGTCGCCGTAGTGGCTGTCGAGGATGCTCTGCGCCGGGTTGGGCTCCAGCCCGCCGTTGCCCAGGTACACCGCCACGTAGCGGATGTTCTGCGCCACCCAGCCGTACAGCACGGCGGCCTGCTCGCGGCGGTCGGTGATGCCACGGGTGAGCTCGTCGGCCAGCGCCTGGATCTGCGGCGTGACCGCGGCGGCCTCGCCACCTTTGAGCTGATAGGCCTGCGCCACCTGCGACCAGTCACGATACGTACTGGCCATGATGGTGGGGCTGTACTCCCACGCGGCGGCGGACCAGTTCTGCGCCTTCAGTGGATCCGTGCGCCGGTACGTCCATTCCCAGCGTGCCATGCCATTGCGCACACGCGGCGCCTGGCTGCCCTGCACGCCACGCTGTTCCACCTGCATGGGCAGATCGGCAGGCGCACTCAGGGTCACGCGGGCATCGTCGTACTGGGTGAACACGCTGAAGGTTTCCCACAGGCCGAAGTAGCCCGGGAAATACGGCGTGTTCTGGGTGCGCCGGGTCTGGTAGACCACGCGGGTACCGGGCGCCAGATTCGGGAAGACCACCACGCGCACCTTGCGGTCGGCGTACATCGCCGCGGCCGCGCTGGAATAGCTTTCCTGGGTATAGATGCGGTCGGCCGGCACGTCGCGGCGCTGGCCGTCCGCCGTCAACGTGTAGGCCTGCAGCACCTCCAGCGTCTCCATCTTCTCGCTGTAGCTCAGCCGCACCTGGCTGAACTGCTCGACCGCCGATTTGGTCTTGAGCAGGATGTCGTACTCTTCGGTCTGCGTATTGCCCGCATCGGGGCGCACCACGTAGTCGGCACGATAGCGTACGAAACTGAAGTTGTTGCTGGCCTGCGCTTCAGCGCCCGCGGCCGGGCCGCCCTGCCCGCCCGGGGTGGTCGGTGCAACGGGTGTCGCGGGTGTCGCGGGTGCCGGTACGGGCTGGGCATCGGCCCACGCCACTGCCGGCGCAAGCGTCATGGCGCCCAGCATCGTCCAGATCATCGGCTTCATTGCAGGTTCCTTGTGCTCGGCAACACCCGGGCAGCGCCCGGGTTCCATACAGCCAGGCCGCGCCCGGCGTTACTTGGGCGGGGGCGGCGCCAGCACGCTGCGGTCGCCATTGTGCTCGGGCGGGCTGACCACGCCAGCCGCCTCCATCGCTTCAATCAGGCGCGCAGCACGGTTGTAGCCGATCTTCAGGCGACGCTGCACGCCGGAGATGGAGGCACGGCGGGTTTCGGTGACGATGCGCAGGGCCTCGTCGTACAGCGGATCGGACTCATCGCCGCCACCGCCGCCCGCCTCGGGCAGGCCACCGGGGCCGACCACGACGCCATCGCCCATCATCTGCACTTCGTCCAGCACGCCGGTGATGTAGTCGGTCGGGCCGCTGGCCTTGAGATGTTCGACCACGCGGTGCACTTCCTCATCGGAGACGAACGCACCGTGCACGCGGTCCGGCAACGCGGTACCCGGCGGCAGGTACAGCATGTCGCCATGGCCGAGCAGCGTTTCCGCGCCGGACTGATCCAGAATGGTGCGCGAATCGATCTTCGAGCTGACCTGGAAGCCGATACGGGTCGGGATGTTGGCCTTGATCAAGCCGGTGATCACGTCCACCGAGGGGCGCTGGGTGGCCAGGATCAGATGGATGCCGGCCGCACGCGCCTTCTGCGCCAAGCGCGCGATCAGTTCTTCCACCTTCTTGCCGACGATCATCATCATGTCGGCGAATTCGTCGATGAAGATGACGATGAAGGGCAGCGTCTCCAGCGGGCGCGGGGCCTCGCCGAGTTCCGGATTGGGCTTGAACAGCGGGTCCATCATCGGCTGCCCGGCGTCCTGGGCATCCTTGACCTTCTTGTTGAAGCCGGCCAGGTTGCGTACGCCCACCGCGCTCATCAGCTTGTAGCGCCGCTCCATTTCGGCCACGCACCAGCGCAGGCCGTTGGCGGCCTCCTTCATGTCGGTGACCACCGGCGCCAGCAGATGCGGGATGCCCTGGTAGACGCTCAGCTCGAGCATCTTCGGGTCGATCATCAGCATCCGCAGGTCTTTCGGCGAGGCCTTGTACAGCAGGCTCAACACCATCGCGTTGACCGCCACGGACTTGCCCGAGCCGGTGGTGCCGGCCACCAGCAGATGCGGCATGCGCGCCAGATCGGCCACGGTCGGGCGGCCGGCGATGTCCTTGCCCAGCGCCAGGGTCAGTACGCTGGCGGACTTGTCGTATTCCTTGGAGCGCAGCAGCTCGGAGAGATAGATCATCTCGCGGGTGACGTTGGGGATCTCCAGACCCACCACCGACTTGCCCGGAATCACATCGACCACGCGCACGGATTTGACTGACAGCCCGCGCGCGATGTCCTTGTCCAGCGAACTGATCTGGCTGACCTTGATGCCCGGGGCCGGCTCGATTTCGAAGCGGGTGATGACCGGGCCGGGATAGGCACCCACCACCTGCGCATCGATACGGAAGTCCTTGAGCTTGAACTCGATCTGGCGCGACAGCGTTTCCAGCGTGCCCTCGTCGTAGCCCTTGGGCTGCGGCTTGGGATCGTCCAGCAGTGCCAGCGGCGGCACATCCGAACCATCGCCATTGACCCCGCGGAACATGGGAATCTGGGTCTCGCGCTTGGCGCGGTCGCTCTTCTCCAGCACCGGCTCCGGGCGCGGCTCGATCTTGACCGGCTCGCGCTTGGCGCGGACCTCGGCGTCGACCTTGCGCACTTCCTGGCGCTCCTCGCGCATCGCGCGGGTCTGCTGCCACTCGGTGGCCTGCTCCTTCTTCTTGTTGAACAGCGGCGGCAGCGCCAGCACCCAGTTGCCGATCTTCTCCATCACCACGAACCAGGAGATGCCCGTGGCCAGGGTGATCGAGGCCAGCAGCAGGACCAGTACGAACAGGTTGGCGCCCAATGCGCCGAAACCGACGCTGAGCGAGCTGCCCACCAGCTTGCCGAGGATGCCGCCGGCATGGGCTACATCGGCCACGAACAGGCGCAGATGCAGGAAGCCGGTGCCGGCGATCAGGAAACCGACCAGGCCGACCAGGCGCAGCGCCGGATCCAGGTCATGCTCGCCCTTGGCTTCCCGCTTCAGGCCGAACATCGCGATCCAGGCCAGTGCGCCCAGCACGATCGGCAGCACGAAGGCCATGTAGCCGAACAGCTGCAGCAGGACATCGGCGATCCAGGCACCGGCGCGACCGCCCATGTTGTGGACCGGCGCGACCACGCTGCCGGTATGCGACCAGCCAGGGTCGGTGGCCGAGTAGGTGAACAGACTGGCGACCAGATACAGCAATGCCGGGGCGACCGCGATCAACCCCAGGTCGCGCCACAGGCGCTGCCGGCGCGGATTGTCCTCGCCGGCCGGTTTGCGCGGCGCTGCCTTGCTGTCGGACGCCTTGGCTCGTTCCGGGACCTGTTTCGCCACCTTAGACCACACCTTGGGAATGCACTGTTAGTGCTTGATAATAAACGACTGGATCCCACCCCGGTAGGTGCCGGCCGTTGGCCGGCACGGCCAGCGTCAAAACTCCGGCACCGGAATGGGCGTCGTGCCTGGCGGGTCGCCGCGTTCCACTGCGCGCCTTGAATCGCCCCGCCCCTGCCGCCACTCTATGACTTCGCTCGGACGCCGCGCAATCACCCTGCCAGCGTCCCGCCCTACCTTCTATTGCGAGCTTACATGAGCAACTCCAAGCACTCCCGCCTGTTGATCCTTGGTTCCGGCCCGGCCGGCTGGACCGCCGCCGTCTACGCCGCGCGCGCCAACCTCAAGCCCGTCGTGATCACCGGCCTGCAGCAGGGCGGCCAGCTGATGACCACCACCGAGGTGGACAACTGGCCTGGAGATGCACACGGCCTGATGGGCCCGGACCTGATGACCCGCATGCAGGCGCATGCCGAGCGCTTCGAGACCGAGGTCATCTTCGACCACATCCACACCGCTGATGTCTCCCAGCGCCCGTTCAAGCTGATCGGCGACAGCGCCGAGTACACCTGCGACGCCCTGATCATCGCCACCGGCGCCACCGCCAAGTACCTGGGCATCCCCAGCGAAGAGGCCTTCAAGGGCCGCGGCGTGTCCGCCTGCGCCACCTGCGATGGCTTCTTCTACCGTGACCAGGACGTGGTCGTGGTCGGCGGCGGCAACACCGCCGTGGAAGAGGCCCTGTACCTGTCCAACATCGCCCGCAAGGTCTACCTGGTCCACCGCCGCGACACCCTCAAGGCGGAAAAGATCATGCAGGACAAGCTGTTCGCCAAGGTCGCCGCCGGCAAGATCGAAACCGTGTGGCACCACCAGGTGGACGAAGTGCTGGGCAACGAGGCCGGCGTGACCGGTGTGCGCGTCAAGTCCACGCTGGACGGCAGCACCCGTGACATCGAGGCCCATGGCTTCTTCGTGGCGATCGGCCACCACCCCAACACCAGCCTGTTCGATGGCCAGCTGACCATGAACAACGGCTACCTGGACATCCGCTCGGGCCTGGGCGGCAACGCCACCCAGACCTCGGTGGAAGGCGTGTTCGCCGCCGGCGACGTGGCCGACCAGCACTACCGTCAGGCGATCACCTCGGCCGGCTTCGGCTGCATGGCCGCGCTGGATGCCGAGCGTTATCTGGATGCGAAGGGTCAGGCGAGCTGATCTGTCGCCCGTATCGCGCAGCGACAAGGGCGGAGACGTGATCTCCGCCCTTTTTTTATGCAACCCGCCGCACCGTTGAATCGCCTGCTTCCGCTGAACGGATGGCACTGAGTGCCACGGACTGTGCGGCAGCCCTCAAGGTTTCCATTGCCTGGGTCCCGCTGAAACCGCCACTGCATCGGAGGCGTCCCGCTGGAACGTCGACTTTGGCGGTACTGGCTGCTCAGAGGGAAAGAGCTGGTAAAGGTCTTTCCCACCGTAGCGGAACAGAGCGCCCGATGCAGGCGACACCGTCCGGGCAAGGTCCAACAGATCATTGGTAATGCCGCCTTCAAAATCTTCCATCTCCGCACCTGGGCTGGCAGGCACATACCCCCTCACCACATCGACAATGACCATGCGCGTCACCAGGTCCATCCTCGCCTCAATTTGAATCCCTGGAGGCGCCTTTCCCTGGGCCACCAAGGCATCTACAGACCGCTGAGCGCGTCCTGACAACATCGCATCAAGCTCCCGATCACTCTCCATGCCGGGCGGGGACGCACCCACAGGCGACGCTATCGCCAGCCCCCAAGCTGCCACAAGCAAGTACATGGCCGCCGTCCTGCCACGCAGTCGATCCTTCTTCATCGCCAATCCCCTAATGAATGCACTCTTGATGAGCGCACCGCCAGCTTGCGATGACCTGTGGATGTCCGACCTTGAGCGTCGTCGCAACATGGGCGAGGTGCCAGACGCAGGATTGATGACGCTCGATCGCTTCATCGGCACCACCTCTCCCAGCGCGCTTTTCGTCAACCTGCTCTATCCTCTGCCCATGCCCGATCCACGTTTCCTGCATCGCCTGTCAGATGTCCCCGCCGCCGCCTGGGACGCCCTGCACGACGGCCGCAACCCCTTCCTGTCGCACGCCTTCCTCGCCGGCCTTGAAGAGCACGGCTGCCTGCGCCCGGAGTGGGGCTGGCGGCCGCGCCACTTCACCCTGTGGGACGGGGGCACCCTGGTCGCGGCGATCCCGGGTTATCTCAAGGACAACTCGCACGGCGAGTTCGTGTTCGATCACGCCTGGGCGCACGCGTACGCCCAGCACGGGCTGGACTACTTCCCCAAGTGGCTGGGCGCGGTGCCGTATTCGCCCGTGACCGGCCCGCGTCTACTTGCCGGCACAGCGGAGGATCGTGGCGCGCTGCTGGCATCGCTGGCGGGCGAAGTGGCACGCCTGGGCTGGTCCTCGGCCCACATCAACTTCCACCCCGCCGAGGAAGACCCCGCCTTCAGCCCGGACTGGCTGCTGCGCGAAGACATCCAGTTCCAGTGGCACAACCCCGGTGGCTGGCAGACCTTCGACGACTTCCTCGGCGCGATGGACCACAAGCACCGCAAGAACATCCGCCAGGAACGGGCCAAGCTCGCGCGCAGCGGCGTCACGTATCGCATCGTGCATGGCGATGAGGCGACCGAGGCCGATCTGCGCGCCATGCACGGTTTCTACCTGCAGACCTTCGCCGAGTACGGCAACTCGCCCGCGCTGACGCTGCCGTTCCTGCAGCATCTCGCCCGGACGATGCCGCGCGCGCTGGTGATGTTCCTGGCCGTGCTCGATGGCGAGCCGGTCGCCGGTGCGCTTTGCCTGCGTGGCGCGGACACGCTCTATGGGCGCTACTGGGGCGGCGCCACCCTGCCCGGCCTGCATTTCGAGACCTGCTACTACCAGGGCATCGCCTACTGCCTGCGCGAAGGACTGGCCCGCTTCGAGCCCGGCGCCCAAGGTGAGCACAAGCTGGCGCGCGGCTTCCTGCCGCACCGGGTGCGCAGCCGGCACTGGATCGCCGAGCCCGCCTTTGCCGAGGCACTGGTTGCGTGGTGCGCACAGGAGCGCGCCGAGGTCGCCCACTACGCACGTGTACTGGCGTCGCACAGTCCGTTCAAGGCCGACCTGGCATGACCCGCCGGCTGCCCTGGCGCCTGGACGATGCGCCGGACGCTCCCTTCCCGCCCGCGGAGACCGCGCTGCGCGATCCGGATGGCCTGCTGGCGCTCGGCGGCGACCTCTCGCCGGTGCGGCTGCTCAATGCCTATGCCGGCGGTATCTTTCCGTGGTTCTCCGAAGGCCAGCCGCTGCTGTGGTGGTCGCCGGACCCGCGCATGGTGTTCCGTACCGACGGCGTGCACCTGTCCAGCCGCTTTCGCCGCTCGCTCCGGCAGAGCACCTGGACGCTGCGGGCCGACACCTGTTTCGAGCAGGTGATCAATGCCTGTGCGGCCAGCCCGCGCCCAGGCCAGGACGGCACCTGGATCACGCGCGACATGCGCGACGCCTACGTCGACCTGCACCGGCTCGGCTTCGCGCACTCGGTGGAGGTGTTCGATGGCAATGCCCTGGTCGGCGGCATCTACGGGGTGGCGATCGGGCGGATGTTCTTTGGGGAGAGCATGTTCAGTGCGGTCTCGGGCGGCTCCAAGGTCGCCCTGGCAGGGTTGGCCCATCGGCTGGCCAGCTGGGGGTGGCCGCTGATCGATGCGCAGGTCGAAAATGACCACCTGCTGCGCATGGGCGCTGAGCACTGGCCCCGGCAGCGCTTCCTCGCGCTGGCCCGTGAACAGGTCCAACAGCCAGCCGCCGCAGGCGATTGGGTGGATTTGTTCGGCACACTGGCCGCCGCCGAAATCGCTGATCCGGACCGGCCTTAACCAAAACTTTGCATCAAACGCCCGACGCGCGTAAAATGCCCGCTCTTCAGGCCAGCTCGGCCGGTTACAGAACTGCACAGGACTACATGTCGAAAGACGACTCCATCGAGTTCGAAGGCACCGTCAGCGAGACGCTGCCGAACACCACTTTCCGCGTACGACTGGAAAATGGGCATGAAATCATCGCCCACATCTCCGGCCGCATGCGCAAGAACTACATCCGCATCCTGACGGGCGACCGCGTCAAGGTCGAAATGACCCCGTACGACCTGACCAAGGGTCGCATCACCTACCGCATGAAATAAGCGGTCCGGGGGTTGTTCCCGCCAGAAGGCCAGCCAGGTGCTGGCCTTTTCGCGTGGGCGGCATTCTGCCGGCAGCGGCCTTACCCTGCCAAGCGACACCCTGACCCAGTGCACCCTGACGTCGGTCAGGATGCCTTGATGCAGATTCGCCCTGGCACGCAACGGTCCACGCTGGCGGTCGATCCAATCCGGATCATGACCCGATGGCCCCCGCCATGAAGTACCTGTCTCCCCTGCTCCTGATCACCTGTCTGGCCGCCGCGTCGGCCCAGGCCGCCGAACCCACAGCCCCCGGCGACTGCATCACGCTCTCTGCGGATCAACAGCTGGTACGCAACGGGGCTGACCGCGACGTGCTGCTGCGCAATGGCGACCAGCATTACCTGGTGCGTTTCGAACGCTCCTGCAGCAGCGCCGCGATGTCGCCGAAGCTCGCCTTTGTCACGCCCGGCCGGGAGGGCCAACTCTGCGGCGCAGGGGCCAGCAAGCTGCGCACCAATGGACAGAGCTGCGCGATCAGTGCCGTTGATCCGATCACCGCCGAGGAATTCACACGTAAGGCGCGCGCGCGCCAGTGATCGACCAAGCGCCCACGCCCGCCTAAACAAAAGCCCCCTTTCGGGGGCTTTTGCATTCATCTCGACAACACCTGCGACCCGATTACACCGTGGCCGGCAACAGACGCTCCGGCTCGGCCTCGGTCTCGACAAACAGCTGGTCGTCGCGGACGTCGATGCTGACCTTGCCACCGTTGACCAGCTTGCCGAACAGCAGCTCGTCGGCCAGCGGACGCTTGATCTTGTCCTGGATCACGCGCGCCATCGGGCGGGCACCCATCAGCGGATCGAAGCCATGGTGGGCCAGCCAGTCGCGCGCGGTCGGGGTGGCCGACAGGCTGACGTGCTTTTCCTGCAGCAGCATTTCCAGCTCGATCAGGAACTTGTCCACCACGCGCAGGATGTGCTCGAAGCCCAGCGCCTGGAACTGCACGATCGCATCCAGACGGTTGCGGAACTCCGGCGTGAAGCTCTTGCGGATGACCTCCATCGCGTCGGTGGCATGGTCCTGGCGGGTGAAGCCGATCGAACGCCGCGAGGCCTGGGCCGCGCCGGCATTGGTGGTCATCACCAGCACCACGTTCTTGAAGTTCGCCTCACGCCCATTGGTGTCGGTCAGCACACCGCGGTCCATGACCTGCAGCAGGATGTTGAAGATGTCCGGGTGGGCTTTTTCCACCTCGTCCAGCAGCAGCACGCAGTGCGGGGTCTTGACGATCTTCTCGGTCAGCAGGCCGCCCTGGTCGAAGCCGACATAGCCCGGAGGGGCACCGATCAGGCGGCTGATCGAATGCGACTCCATGTACTCGCTCATGTCGAAGCGGACCAGCTCGATGCCCAGCTGCAGCGCGAGCTGCTTGGTCACCTCGGTCTTGCCCACGCCGGTCGGGCCGGAGAACAGGAAGTTGCCGATCGGCTTTTCCGGATTGGCCAGGCCCGAGCGGGCCAGCTTGATCGCCGAGGACAGTGTCTCGATGGCCGGGTCCTGGCCAAAGATCACCATCTTCAGGTTGCGCTCCAGATGCTGGAGCACGTCCTTGTCGGTCGCGCTGACCTGCTTGGCCGGGATGCGGGCCATCTTGGCGACGATGGTCTCGATCTCCTCGATGTCGATCAGTTCCTTGCGCTCACCGTCCGGCAGCAGGCGCTGGCGGGCACCGGCTTCGTCGATCACATCGATCGCCTTGTCCGGCAGCAGGCGGTCGTTGATGTGCTTGACCGACAGATCCACCGCAGCCTGCAGCGCGTCATCGGCGTAGGTCACGCCGTGGTGCGCTTCGTACTTGGACTTGAGGCCCTGCAGGATCTCGTAGGTTTCGCCCACCGTCGGCTCGACGATGTCGATCTTCTGGAAGCGGCGGGCCAGGGCCCGATCCTTCTCGAAGATGCCGCGGTATTCCTGGAAGGTGGTCGAGCCGATGCAGCGCAGCTCGCCCGAGGCCAGGGCCGGCTTGATCAGGTTGGAGGCATCCATGGTGCCGCCCGACGCGGACCCGGCACCGATGATGGTGTGGATCTCATCGATGAACAGCACCGCATTGGGCAGCTTCTTCATCGCGGTCAGCACCCCCTTCAGGCGCTTTTCGAAGTCGCCGCGGTACTTGGTCCCGGCCACCAGCGCGCCGAGGTCCAGCGAATAGATCACCGCATCGGCGAGCACATCCGGCACCGACCCTTCCACGATGCGCTTGGCCAGGCCTTCGGCGATCGCCGTCTTGCCTACGCCCGCCTCGCCCACGTACAGCGGGTTGTTCTTGCGGCGACGGCACAGGACCTGGATGGTGCGCTCGATTTCATCGGCACGGCCGACCAGCGGGTCGATCTTGCCGTTGCGGGCCTGGTCGTTGAGGTTGCTGGCGAACTCGGCCAGGGCATCGCCCTTGCCTTCGCCCTCGGCACCCTCGGTGCGGCCCTCGCCATCGGCGGCGGGCGGCACTTCGCCCTCCTCGCCCAGCTTGGCGATGCCATGGGAGAGGTAGTTGACGATATCCAGCCGGGTGACGTCCTGCTGGTTGAGGTAGTACACGGCGTGCGAGTCCTTCTCGCCGAAGATTGCCACCAGCACGTTGGCGCCGGTGACTTCCTTCTTGCCCGAGGACTGCACGTGGTACACCGCGCGCTGCAGCACGCGCTGGAAGCCCAGCGTCGGCTGGGTATCGCGCCCATCATCTTCGGCCAGGCGCGAGACCGAGGCCTCGATGGCCTGTTCCAGTTCCTGGCGCAGGCGGTCGGCATCCGCGCCGCAGGCCTTGAGGACGGCCTGGGCGGACGGGTTGTCGAGCAGTGCCAGCAGCAGGTGTTCCACCGTCATGAATTCATGCCGGGCCTCACGGGCGCGCTTGTAGCACTGTCCGATGGTGTGTTCGAGGTCTTTACTGAACATGATTAACTCCGGCGGCAGTTAGGAACAATATGCGGCCAACCTTCACGATTTCCATCACCCTAGCGGATCAGTGCGTTCAGACGGCGTTAGCACTTGCCTGATCGCTCCGTCCATTCGACGAGCCGCCATCATGCACGATCTTCCGGCCACGAAATGGCAGTTTGGCCGTGATGGCAATGTCACGGCCAGCCAACGCTGCTGCAGCGGCCCGCGGGTGGCGCCGGGAGGGACTGGCGCGCGCGCCATCGTCGGACCGCCAGAGCGGGCTTCGTAGCAGGCACGGCGCAGCGACACGCCGGCCGCTGAGGGCCGGATGTCAGTGTTGGTGGAACAGTGCGGATCGCGGGCACACGCAGTGCAGGCCCGTCAGAACGTCAGCCGCTGGCCTTTTCCATCGTGCACAACAGCGGATGCTGGTTCATGCGCGAGAACTCGTTGACCTGGGCGACCTTGGATTCGGCGACCTCGCGGGTGAATACCCCGCACACGCCGCGACCGCGGGTGTGCACGTGAAGCATCACCTGGGTGGCCTGGTCCAGATCCATCGAAAAGAAGTGCTGCAGGACCGTCACCACGAAATCCATCGGGGTGTAGTCGTCGTTCAACAGCATCACTTGGTACATCGGCGGTGGCGCGACCTCAGGGCGTGCAGGCTCAAGCAGCACGCCATGGTCGTGATGAGTTTCGTGGGAAGTCTCGCGGGGCATCCCCACATTATAGGGCTCCAGCCCCCGGATTGGACGTTGCCCCCCGCCGCCCTTCACAATCTGCACTCTCCAACCAGACCTTCACAGGGATTTCATGAAAAGGATTGCTGCCGCACTGCTGCTGGCCGTGACTGCCACCGGCGCCCATGCGGCCGAGCCGGACAAGGCGGTCGGGCGTGCCCTGGACACGCTGAAGTACACCTACGAGGTGGACGAGGACGGCGACTACAAGATGGTCTTCGACATGGATGATGGCCGCAGCCAGCTGGCCTTCGTGCGCTCCACCGTCGAGGAGTTCGGCAAGCACAAGATCCGTGAGATCTGGTCGCCGGCCTACAATTCGCCGGGCAAGCAGTTCCCCGCTGCCGTCGCTAACCGCCTGCTGGAAGACTCGCAGGATGCCAAGATGGGTGCCTGGGTGAAGCAGGACCAGCTGGCGATGTTCGTGGTCAAGGTCGATGCCACTGCCACCCCGGAGCAACTCAGCGACGCCATCGATGCGGCCATCCGCACTGCTGACGCCATGGAACTCGAACTGACCGAGCAGGACGAATACTGAAGTGAATGCCGTGCAGGAACCGCGCTGGACGCCCCATGTCACCGTGGCCACCGTGGTGGTGCGTGATGGGCGTCTGTTGCTGGTCGAGGAGGCGATCGACGGGCGCCAGGTGCTGAACCAGCCCGCTGGGCACCTGGAGCCGGACGAATCGCTGGCGGCGGCTGCCGTGCGTGAAACGCTGGAAGAGACCGGCTGGACGGTGCGCTTGAGCGCCTTCATCGGTACCTACCAGTGGACCGCCCCGGATGGCACGCCGTTCCTGCGCTTTGCCTACGCGGCCGAACCGGTGTCGCACGATCCCGGCCGGCCGCTGGACGACGGCATCCTGCGCGCGCTCTGGCTGACCCCGGCCGAGCTGAAGGCCGATCCCGACCGCCTGCGCAGCCCACTGGTCTGGCAGGTGGTCGAAGATTACCTGGCGGGCCAGCGCCACCCGCTCTCCATCGTCAAGGAGGCTGCATGAGCACCCCGCGCATCATGGTCGGTGTCTCCGGTGGCGTGGACTCCTCCGTCGCGGCCTGGCGGCTGGTCCAGCAGGGCGAGCCGGTGGCCGGGCTGTTCATGCAGAACTGGGCCGATGACGGCAGCGGCGATTGCCGCGCCGAAGATGACCGCCGCGATGCCGTGGCCGTGTGCGGCCTGCTCGGCATCCCGTTCCACTTCCGCGATTTCTCCAGCGAGTACTGGCAAGGGGTGTTCGAACACTTCCTGGCCGAGTACGCCGCCGGCCGCACGCCCAATCCGGACGTGCTGTGCAACCGCGAAGTGAAGTTCAAGCATTTCCTCGATGCCGCGCGTGAGCTCGGCGCCGAGCGCATCGCGACCGGGCATTACGCCCGCGTCGCGCAGGTCGGCGGCCGCTGGGCACTGCTGCGTGGTGCCGACCGCAGCAAGGATCAGAGCTACTTCCTGCACCAGCTGGGCCAGGAACAGCTGGCCGCCACGCTGTTCCCGATCGGCGATCTGCAGAAGAACGACCTGCGCCGGATTGCCCGGGACGCGCGCCTGCCCACCCACGCCAAGAAGGATTCCACCGGGATCTGCTTCATCGGCGAACGCGACTTCCGCGAGTTCCTCGGCCGCTATCTGCCGGCGAAAACAGGCGAGATCCGCGATCCCGATGGCGCCCTGATCGCCGAACATCCCGGCGTGTTCTATTTCACGCTCGGCCAGCGCGAGGGCCTGAACATCGGCGGCGTGCGAGGCCGGCCGGCGGCGCCGTGGTATGTGGTCGGCAAGGACGTCGCCAGCAACGTGCTGTACGTGGACCAGGACCGCGAGAGCCCGTGGCTGCAGTCCACCCGGCTGCACTCCGAGGCCGCCCACTGGATCGCCGGCGCCCCGCCCGCGCGCCGGTTCGCGTGCACTGCCCAGACCCGGTACCGCCAGCCCGATGAACCCTGCACGGTGTCTGTGCGCGATGACGGCACCCTGGAGGTGCGCTTCGCACGGCCGCAGCGTGCCGTCACCCCCGGTCAATCGCTGGTGTTGTATGACGATGAGGTCTGCCTTGGCGGCGCCGTCATCGCCGCCACCGATGCCCCCCTGGAACAGCGCCTTCGCGCCACCCCTTCTCCTTTCGAGGTATCTGCTGCATGAGTTTTTCCGTCGACGACCGCGTTCTTGCTCTGGCCGGCATCGCCCAGGCCCTGCAGCAGGTCCGCCGCATCGCCGAAACCGGCCACTCCGAAGCCGCCGTGGTCCGCACCGCGGTGGAAAGCGTGTTCCGCATTGACGCGGCCAGCCCGCAGGAGATCTACGGCAGCGCCAGCAATGTCGCCCCGGGCCTGCGCCTGCTGCACAACTACCTGAGCAGCCAGGGCCAGGATGAGCACCTGCCTCGCCTGGCCTTGTCCGTGCTGCAGCTGGAACGCCGGTTCGTGCGCGAGAACGAGATCGTGGCCAAGGTCAGCACCGGCATCGAGCGCGCCCAGGCCCAGGCCAGCGAGCTCGGCGACAGCGCCCACCCGGACGTGCTCGCCGCGCTGGGTGGCCTGTACGCAGACACCATCAGCAACCTCAAGCCGCGCGTGATGGTCCAGGGCAATCCGCACTACCTCGGCCAGGCCGGCGTGGTCGCCGAGATCCGCGCCCTGCTGTTGGCGGCGGTCCGCTCGGCAGTGCTGTGGCGCCAGACCGGCGGCCAGTACTGGGACTTCCTGTTCTCCCGCAAAACGATGCTCGAAGCGGTCGCGCGCCAGCTGCGCTGAGCCGCGGCGAAGGGGCCGCCGGCGGGATCGGCGGCCCAGCCTCGTGCCCCTTGGGTCGAGGGCGACGGGCGGAAAAATCATGCGGACGGCTAAAGCAAACCGGGGTACGGCCGATACAGCATCCGTGCACCTCCCCGAGAACGTCCATGTACTCACGCCTCTTCATCCGTCTGGCCGCCCCCCTGGTCCTGACCCTTCTGCTTCCCTTTGCCATCGGCTTCGAGTGGCCAGCCGCCCTGCGTTGGGCGATCCTGAGCACGATGACGCTCAGCTGGCTCGGGTTTGCCTGGTGGAGCGCCCGCGCCCAGACCCAGCGTTCGCCTGAGCAGGCCCGCATCCTGCGCGAGCAGGACCAGTTGCTGACCGAGCTGCGCTCGTTTGTCGGCAACGAAATCGAAGGCTCGCGTGGCGAGGTCGAACGTGCCCGCGATCTGATCCGACATGCGGTCGGTGGCCTGGGCAGCAGCTTCGATGCCATGAACCGCAAGTCGCGCCAGCAGAGCCAGGCCCTGGCCCGTATCGTCGACCGCGCCGGTGACGAAGGTGGTGCCGGCGTCGACGTGGCCCGTTTCGCCCAGCACGCCAGCCATCGCATGGAGCAGCTGGTCGAGGCGCTGGAGCAGGTCAGCGGCCAGAGCAGCACCACCGTGCAGCACATCGACCAGATGGCGCAGCACCTGGATGGCATTTTCGCGCTGCTGGAAGACGTCAAGTCGATTGCCGACCAGACCAACCTGCTGGCCCTGAACGCCGCCATCGAGGCCGCGCGTGCTGGTGAAGCCGGCCGCGGTTTCGCGGTGGTCGCCGACGAAGTCCGCAACCTGTCCGAGCGTTCCACCACCTTCAACGAGCAGATCCGCAAGCTGGCCCACAGCTCCAAGGACGCCATCGCCAAGGTGCGCGAGACCGTCTCGCACATGGCCTCCCGCGATATGGACCGCTCCCGCGAAGCGCGCCATGAAGCGGCGCAGATGCTGGACAACGTGGCCCAGATCAACGCATCGCTGGGTGACGGCATGCGTGAGATCTCCGAGTGCGGCCGCGCCATCGACAGCAGCGTCGCCGAAGCCGTGCGTGCCCTGCAGTTCGAGGACATCGCCACCCAGGCCCTGGGCGGCGTGCATACCCACCTGGATCGCCTGACCGCGATCAACCGCGAGGCGGTGGCCCTGCAGGAACTGCTGCATCGCAGTGGCGGCGTATTCGACGAAGAAGTCGTGACCGCCCTGCAACGCACCGGCACCCGCCTGCGCGACATGCGCACCGAGTGGGAGCGCCCGCCGCACAAGGCCGTCGCCCAGCAGAGCATGGCCGCTGGCGCGGTCGAGTTGTTCTGATCCAGCGTTACCGTGCCCTTCCCGGCACACCCTGCGGCCCCGGTTTACCCCGGGGCCGTTGTGCTTGCACTACCCGCCTTGGCTGCAGATGATTCCCTGATGTTGAACGCGTCCCTGCTGTCGGTTGCCTCTGTTGTCCCCGCCGAGCTGGAGCCGGCGGTGCCGGGCAGTGACGCCGTCACTCTCGCAGCCGCACCTGCCGCTGCGGCTGCGCCACTGCAGGGCCGCGCCCTGATCGCCCGGCTGGAGCAGCTTGCCCAGCAGGAACTGGCGCAGCTGGCCAAGCGCCCCTCGCCCGCCATTGCCGCACTGCCACCCGCGATCGATCCTGCCCTCGCCGGCCTGGCCTGGGATCTGGGCTTGAGCGGTGATGATCTGGGTGCAGCTGCGCGCTGACGGCGCGGCATCCGCCACGTCTCCCGATCAGTCTGTATCGATGCAGTTACCGGAGCGCAATTGCTCCGTCGCGGGTCCGCGAAAGGCATTCAACATGGATATCCTCCCGCCTTGCCTGGCGTGAGCCTGCCGATGCGCGACTACTACCGGATCGAAGGCTACACAGCCGAACGTAAACGCACGCTCGGCCATTGCTGCCTGCCATCCTGTTGTGAGACACGCTGGTGGCGGGGATCGACTGCAAAGGAAGTCCTCCCGTATCTCGCCAGGGCGCTGCACCAGTCAGGCTGGCGACGCCGTTGCCACCCCCGCCTGATTCTCAGTGTCAGGTCAGGCGGGAAGCCCCGCACAGGGCGACGACGACGCCCTTAAACGCTTTGCGTCACCGCCGCATAACTCTCGCGTGGCGGCGTCTGGGTACCCAGTTTCAACCACTGCGCCAGATCGCGCGGGGCCAGCGGGCGCGAGTACAGGTAGCCCTGGATCTCATCACAGCCCTGGCGGCGCAGCATCGCCTCTTCCTGCTCGGTCTCCACCCCTTCGGCCACGACCTTCATGCCCAGCGCATGGCCCAGATGCACGATCGCCTGGGTGACTTCGGCGGTGCCGGCATCGTGCAGCATGCCCTGCACGAAGCTGCGGTCGATCTTGAGGCGGCCGACCGGGAAGCGATTGAGATAGTGCAGGTTCGAGAAACCGGTGCCGAAATCGTCGACGGCCAGCGGCACGCCGTGCCGCTCGAGGACATCGAAGCAATGCCGCAGCACCTCGGTGTCACGGATCAGGGCGGACTCAGTCAGCTCCAGCTCCAGGCGCTGCGGTGGCCAGCCGTGGGCGTGGCAGATGTCGATCACGCGCTCGGCAAAGCCGCGGTCGCGCAGCTGCACGGCCGAAACGTTCACCGCCACGCGGTCGAACTGCAGGCCGGCAGCGTCCCACGCGGCGGCCTGGCGGCAGGCTTCGGCCAGCACCCAGTCGCCGATGCGGACGATCTCGCCGCACTTCTCGGCTATCGGGATGAACTCGGCCGGGCTGCAGTAGCCGATGCCGGGGCGATGCCAGCGCAGCAGCGCCTCGATCGCCGGGGGCTGGTCGTTCTCGGCATGCATCAGGGGCTGGTAGGCCAGGGTGAACTCTTCGCGTTCGATCGCGCCAAGCAGCGCGTGCTCGATCTCCAGCTTGCGCTGGATCTTGGCCAGCGCGTCCTGGCTGTAATACTGGTAGGTGTTGCGCCCGGCTTCCTTGGCCGCGTACATCGCCGCATCGGCGGCGCGCAGCAGTGATTCGAAATCCTGGCGGCTGTCGTCGAGCATCGCGATGCCGACGCTGGCGCCGACCTTCAACGTGCTCTCGCCGCGGTGCAGCGGCTCGGCCAGTGAGGCGATCAGCTTGCGCGCGACGTGGCCCGCGTCTTCCGGCGCGGCCAGGTCGCGCAGCACCACGATGAACTCGTCCCCGCTGAAGCGCCCGAACAGGTCGTTGTTGCGCAGGCTCTGGTGCAGGCGCGAGGCGGCCGCCTTGAGCAGCGCATCACCGGTGGCGTGGCCGAAGGTGTCGTTGATGGTCTTGAAGCCATCCAGATCGATGAACAGCATCGCCAGCGGGCTGCCGCGGTCGCGGGCTTCCTCGATGGCGTCTGCGGTCTGCTCGCGCAGCAGCATGCGGTTGGGCAGGCCGGTGAGCAGATCGTAATGCGCCAGCAGCTCGATGCGCTCGTTGGCTTCGCGCTCGCGGGTGATGTCACGGAACAGCACCACGAAGCGGGTCGGCAGGCCATCGCGGCGGTCCAGTTCGATCAGCACCTGCACCCAGATGCGCAGCCCGGACTGCCGGTAGAAACACAGGTCCAGCTGCTCGGGCAGCCCGCCCTCGGCGATCCGCAACAGGGCTGCCTCGAACGCGTCGCGCGAGTCCTGGGTGTACAGGCTCAGTGCCTGGTCCAGGCTGATCGCCTCCTTGCGCAGGCCGTGGATGCGATAGCACTCCTCGGTCCACTGCATGTGGCGGGTGCCCACCTCGATCTCGCAGCCGCCGATGCGACCCAGCGCGGAGACGCGGTTGAGCAGCTCGGTGCGCCAGCGGATCAGCGCATCGGTCTGGTGTTGCTCGGTGATGTTCTGGACCTGCCCGAGCAGGCGCTGGATCCGCCCGTCCGGACCGATCAACGGCTGCATCCACACGCGCAGGTGCAGCGCGCCGCCGTTGTCACGGATCAGCTCCAGCTCCAGGGTGGTGGCCGCGCCATCGCGCCACATCCGGCGCCAGGCGCCACGCAGCCGGCCGCGGGAGTGCGGCTCCAGCTGGCGCAGCCAGTGGCGGCGGCCGTGCAGCGGTGCATCACCGGTCTCCAGCAGCGCCCGGAACTCGGGCGACCACCAGAACTGGCGCGCCTCCGGATCCCACGACCAACTGCCCATGCTGGCGATCCGCTGGGCTTCGCGCAGGTGTACCTGCTGCTCGCGCAGCTGGGCTTCCATCTGCTTCTGGGCCTGGATGTCGGTGTGGGTACCGACCATCCGCAGCGGCTGGCCGTCGGCCGTGCGGGTGACCACGCGGCCGCGATCCAGCACCCAGCGCCACTCCCCGTTGGGGTGGCGGGCACGGAACTGGGTGGTATAGGCATCGCTCTCGCCGCGCAGGTGGGCATCCATCGCCACGCGCACCGCGGGCTGATCGTCCGGGTGGACGTTCTCCAGCAGCGCGCTGACACCGTCGGCGTGACTGTGTGAATCTTCGATGGGCTGGCCGTCCCAGCGCCGTGAGCGGCGCACACTGTCACTGGGCAGATCCCAATCCCACAGCCCGTGCCCGGCATGATCCAGAGCCACTTCCCAGCGGCTGCCCGCGTAGGCGGCGACCGGCTCGGGCACGCTCAGGGTGAAGGCCAGCAGGTGCCCATCCGGATCGTGCACGGCGCGCATCCAGCCATCGAAGCGACCACCGGGCCCGCCGGGAAGCTGGCACGGCACCAGCCCACCGTCGGCGGCGAGCAGGCGCAGATCTTCCAGCACCTCCCCGTAGGCGGCGACCGTCGCCGGCAGGCCATGCTCGCGCGCGGCCGGGTTGGCGGCGATCGGGCGACCGGCACGGTCGAGGATCACCAGCGCCGAGGCCAATGGGTGCTGCAGCAGACTCGCGATAATCCCTTGGTCCACGCCCTGTAACTCCGATAACGCACCCGACAACCGGGGAACGCAATCGTTAACGGCGGAGATTGCGGTTTATTGAGTTCCCTGGTGCCCTGCATCCTCGCCCGGGGCAGGTAAGATGACACTCGCCTTGTCCGATTGGCCCCGCCCTGCCCCATGTCGACCCGCCTGCCAGGCCCTTCCGAACCCGCTGCCGAGACCCCGCTGGCACGCGATCTGCGCCGCGACCGCTGGCGTGTGGTCGTGGCCTACCTGGTGCTGGCCCTGGTGTGGATCCTGAGCAGCGACGCGGCGGTCAAGCTGGTGGCCGGGGATCTGCAGACGGCCGCACAGTGGCAGACCATCAAGGGCACATTCTTCGTGGTCGCCAGCGCGGCACTGATCTATCTGCTGCTGCGGCCGCTGGCCCAGCACGTGCTGCACACCCACGCGCGGCTGGAGAGTTCGGAAACGCGCCACCGGCAGATGTTCGAAGGCAATCCCGGGCCGATCCTGGTCTACGACCTGGCGTCGCTGGCGATCCTGGACGTCAACCCGGCCGCGGCCAGCTTCTTCGGCTTCAGCCGCGAGGCCTTCACCGCGATGCCGATCACCGCGCTGTGGCCGCCCGGGCACGAGGCCATGCTCGAGGCCAAGCTGGACCACATCCGCGCCAATCCCGAGCAACTGTGCGTGATCACCGCCGACCTGCTCCTGAGTGACGGCAGCACCCGGCGGATGGAGATGCGCAGCAATTTCATCGATTACGGCGGCCGTCGCGCGCGTCTGTTGATCGCGATCGACCGCACCCGCGAAGACCAGGCGTTGTTGCGCCGCGACCAGGCGCTGGCCCGGGTGGAAGAAGCGCACGAGATGGCGCGCATCGGCGCATGGGAGATCGATCCGGCCACTGGCCTGGGCCGGTACGCCAATCAGGTGTATCGCCTGCTCGGGCGGCGCGCGCCCGACGCCCGGCGCTGGCACCGGTTCGATGAGCTGCTGGTGCCGGCCGATCCGGCCACGGCGGCGCTCAGCGAACAACTGTTGCAGGAGATGAGCTCCGGCGAGCCCGTGCAGATCGATGTACTACTGCCGTTGCTGGCGATGGACGGGCGCGCCCTGATGGTGCACCTGCGCGCCGAGAGCGGCCAGGACGACGCCGGCCGCCCGCGCGTGCTGGGCACCTTGCAGGATGTCACCGAGCGCGAGCAGTCGCGGCGCCTGCTGCGTGAGCGCGAAGAACAATTCCGCGAGCTGGTGCGGGTACTGCCTGATGGCGTGGTGATCCTGTCCGAGGAGCACGTGCTGTACGCCAATGCCTGCGCGGCCACCCAATTCGGCTACGGCCACCACACCCTGCTCGGCGAACCGCTGGCCGCCCTCGTCACCGACGACGACCTGCCCCGCGTGCGGGCGCAGTTGTTCGCCCAGTTGCCCCTGCAGAGCGCCGGGGCTGGCGAAGTGATCGGCATGCGCCGCTTCAACGGCCAGGCCTTCCAGGCCGGCCTGGCGGTCGGCGATGTGCGCTACGGCGGGCGCAACTGCAAGCTTCTGATCGTGCGCGACCTCAGCGAGCCCGAGCGCATCCGCGAGGCGCTGGAAACCAGCAACCGTGAGCTGCAGGCGATGGCCGGGCGACTGTTCTCGCTGCAGGAGGACGAGCGCCGGGCGATCTCGCGCGATCTGCACGACGACATCGGCCAGGCGATCACCGCGATGAAACTGTCTGCCTACGCCGCCCAGGACGAGCAGGACGCCGCCCGCCGCGATGAAGACCTCGCCCAGATCATCCAGCTGGCCGATGCGACCGTCGGCAAGCTGCGCGACATTTCCACCCTGCTGCGCCCACCGCAGCTGGATGCGCTGGGGCTGGAAGCGGCGCTGCGCTGGCAGGCCGGCGTGCTGTTCCGCTCGGCGGCGATCGAACTGCTGCCGGACATCCAGTCCCTGCCCCGACGCCCGGCCGGCGACATCGAACAGGCGTGCTTCCGCATCGCACAGGAAAGCCTCACCAACGTGCTGCGCCACGCCCGCGCCAGCCAGGTCAACCTGCACCTGCGCGATGTGGACGACCACGGCCTGCACCTGCAGGTCCGCGATGATGGCGAGGGCTTCGACCCGGACGGCCCGCGCGGGCTGGGCCTGATCGTGATGCGCGAGCGCGCGCAGAGCGTGGGTGGCACATTACGCATCGAATCGGCGCACGGCGCCGGTACCCTGATCGACCTTTACCTGCCGTACCGCGCCGCCGGCGCGACGGCTCACGACGCTCTGGAACACTGACCCATGTGGAACCCTTCCCTGCCCCTGGTCAGCATCGAGGATGCACCGCCCCGCCTGGGCGCGGGCAACCCCGAGCTGCAGGCCATGGTGACCGAGGCTGCCTCTGGCGGCACGCCGCTGATGCTGATGCACGTGGATATCGACCACTTCGCTTCGGTCAACGAGAACATGAGTGCGGAGGTGGGCGATCAGGCCCTGGTGCTGGTCGCACAACGCCTGCAGCACCACCTGCGCGGGCGCGGCAAGCTGTGGCGCCACGGCAGCGATGAATTCCTGCTGGCCGTGCCGCGCACTGCGGACATGCCGCTGCCCGAGGACCTGGCCGAGGAAATCCGCCAGCAGCTGGAGCTGCCGCTGTCGGTGCTGCCCTACACGCTGTTCATGACCGGCAAGCTGGGCGTGAGCCTGTGCCCGGAGCACGGCACCGGCGTGTCGCGCCTGCTCGACCACGCCGAAGATGCGCTGCACCAGGCCGCCCGCGAAGGCGGCAATGCGGTGCGCATCCACGCGGTGGATACGCCGTCCAGCGCACATAGCGAGAGCATCATCGCGCGCCAGATTGTCGACGCCATCCCCAATGGCGAGCTCAAACTGCGTTACCAGCCGCTGGTCAGCGCCCGCGACGGCCACGTGGTCGGCATGGAAGCACTGCTGCGCTGGCAATCGCCCACGCTGGGCATGCTGGTGCCGGAGCGCTTCATGCGCACCGCCGAGCGCCTGGGCATCATCGTGCAGATCGGCACCTGGGTGCTGGAAGGCGCGCTCAAACAGGCCAAGCTGTGGCGCGACCAGGGCTTCGATGACTTCACCATCGCAGTGAACGTATCCACCCTGCAGTTGCTGCGCCCGAACTTCTTCGCCGAGGTCATGTCGCTGATGCAGGCCGCTGGCGTCCCGGCGCAGATGCTGACGCTGGAGATCAACGAAAGCGCGCTGACCAACAACGTCAACTTCGTGCACGAAACCCTGGTCAACCTGCGCAACGAAGGCATCAGCCTGAGCCTGGACAACTTCGGCACCGGTGATTCCAGCCTCAGCGCGCTGGTCCGGTATCCGGTGGACAAGCTCAAGATCGACCGCAGCTTCATCAAGAGCGCGCCGGCCGGCAACCGCGAAGCCGCGATTGCCCGCGCGATCATCGCCATGGGCCACCAGCTGGGCATGACCGTGATCGCCAACGGCGTGGAATCCCAGGCCCAGCTCGGCTTCCTGCGCCGCAACGACTGCGATGTGTTCCAGGGCTATCTGTTCGGCGAGCCGATGTCGGCCGATGCCGCCGGCATGACCCTGCGCCGCCGTTACCTGCGTCCGGAGGCCTTCGCAGAAACCCGTCCGGACCGCACGCTGCTGCTGCTGGATGACGAAGAAAACGTGCTGCGCTCGCTGGTGCGCCTGTTCCGTCGCGACGGTTACCGCATTCTCGCTGCCGGCAACGTGCGCGATGCCTTTGATCTGCTGGCCATCAACGACGTGCAGGTGATCCTGTCCGATCAGCGCATGAGCGACATGAGCGGCACCGAGTTCCTGGGCCGGGTGAAGATGCTCTACCCGGATACGATCCGCCTGGTGCTGTCCGGTTACACCGACCTCAATACCGTGACCGACGCGATCAACCGTGGCGCCATCTACCGGTTCCTGACCAAGCCGTGGAACGATGATGAGCTGCGCAAGCACATCCACCAGGCATTCCGCACCCACGAGGAACAGCGCAGGGCGAACACGGCACCGGCGCCAGCGCTGCCGGCGGTTGACGCGGAGTGAGTCGGATTGAGGCGGATTGAGGCGGATTGAGGCGGCAGCCGACCAACGGTCGGCTCTACGTTGCACGCGCCGGAGATCCCGGTAGAGCCGACCGTTGGTCGGCTGCTCTTGCCCAACCGAACGCGATGCCTGAAAGCCCGCGCAATGCGGGCCAGCGGCCGGCGCAACCGTTGTCGGATCAGCGCGGCTGTTTGATCGGCAGCACCAGCCGGAACTTGGAGCCCACGCCCGGCGTGCTCTCCAGATCGATGCGGCCATGGTGCTTGTTGATGATGCTGTAGGAGATCGACAGCCCCAACCCGGTGCCGCTGCCGACCGGCTTGGTGGTGAAAAACGGATCGAAGATGCGCTGGCGCAGGTCCGGCGAGATGCCGCCGCCGGTGTCTTCGAATTCCACCCAGACCGTGTCGCCCTCGACCCCGGTGCGCACATGGATCGTGCCGCGGTCGGCAATGGCGTGGCCGGCGTTGAGCAGCAGGTTCATGTACACCTGGTTCAACTCCGACGGCAGGCACTCCACCAGCGGCAGCTGGCCGAACTCGCGGTGCAGGGTCACCTTGTACTTGAGCTCGTTCCAGATGATGTTGATCGTGGATTCCAGGCCCGCATGCAGGTCCACCAGCTTCCACGACTCATCCCGGCCGGAATACGAGAAGTCCTTCAGATCGCGCACGATCCGGGTCACCCGCTCGATGCCCTCGCGTGATTCGGCCATCAGCTGCGGAAGATCGCGGCTGATGAAATCGATGTCGAAGCGTTGGCGGATGTCATCGATTTCCGGGATCAGCGCCTTCGGGTCCGGCGCACGCAGGGCCCGCTCGTAGGCTTCGATCACGGTGAACAGGCTGCGCAGGTATTCCTGCAGGCTGCCGAGGTTGGAGTGCACATAACCGATCGGGTTGTTGATCTCGTGCGCCACACCGGCGGCGAGCTGGCCGATCGAGGCCATCTTCTCCGACTGCAGCAGCTTTTCCTGGGTGCCGTTGAGGCGCAGGTAGGCCTGGCGCAGTTCGGCATGGCGCTGCTGCAGCTCGCGCTCGTAATCCTCCTGGCCTTCGATGCGGCGGAACAGGGCAAGATAGTGCCGCTGGCCGCCATCGTCATGATGGTAGACGTGGGCGATGACCATGCGCTCGTCGACCGGCAGGCTGCCGTTCCAGTGGCCGTTGAGGCGCGCCTGTTCCAGCGCATCCGGTGGCAGCAGCTGGCGCAGCCATTGCGCCGGGGTCAGGGCGGCATCGCGCTCGGCCTGGCCGAGGATCTCGCTGACGGCGGCATTGGCCAGCGCCACGCTGCCATCCTCGCGGAACAGCAGCACGCCCTCCTTGATCCGTTCAAACAGGGCAAGCAGGACCGGATGCGGGGGCAACGGGGCGGTGACAAGGGCGGAAGTTACGGTCACGGTCACATCGAGGCGGCTGGAAACAGGCGCTCAATATACGCGGTGACGTTCACATCGGCAGCCGGGGGCCGCCAGACGGGGAGATCAGGCGACCGCGAGGGGCCGCCGGGTATGCAGGATGTGCGACTGGCCCTTGGCGTCATACGCCGAGGATTCTTCACTGCGGCCGAGCTGGCGCAGGGCCCAGTTGACCTCGCGGCGGCGGCGCGACAGCAGCACACCGTTGGCGTGGTTGCGCTCGGCCAGTTCCTGCACGCGTTCGGCCTGGCCGAACGGCAGCGCGGCTTCGAGCGCCCGAAGCGCTTCCAGTTTGGCGCCGGTCGCACGGATCAGCGCGTGCACGTCATGCTCGACCAATGCCTGGCGTTCGACGTCCAGGGCATCGCTGAGGCGTTGCAGCGGCTCGCTCATCGCCAGCTTCATCCCTGCAGCTGCTGGTCCAGCTCAAGCATGCGCGAAGCGATCGCGTCAGGATTGATCTTGTAGCTGCCGTTCTGCAGCGCATCGCGCACCGCCTGCACACGCCCCGCATCGATCGCCGGCGCCGTGGACAATTCACGCTGCAGGGTCTGCAGGCTGGTGGCTTCGCCGGTCAGGCGCAGGCTGTCAGCGGCTTCCACCGGCCGGGCCGGGGCATCGGTGCTGACGCTCGGCTTGTTACCCGGAGCGACGCTGCGCAGATGGGCGGTGGCCGGGAGGTTGCCGTCGATTTTCTGGCTCATGGAGTTGTCCTGGGAATGCGGTTCACAAGGGATAACGGCCGGGCGGACGCCATCTTTAGGGGAATATTGCAGGTTTTGCCGGAAAAGTGGCGCGTATTCACAATCGTGTTCAGCGCGTCACTAAAACGTCACCGCTGGCCGCGACGGTGCCCTGCACGATCTTGCGGGACGACAGGTTCTCGACCGAGACCCGCTCGTTTTCGCCGGCATCGGCCATGGCGCGTCCGGCCACCCGGACCTCCACCCCGCCCCGCCGCAACACCAGCGCGACGCTGTCGCCCCGCCGCACCAGCCGCTGCGCGACCAGGTCATTGGCCGACAGCAGGCTGCCCGCACTGAGGGTCCTGCGTGCCACGCGACCGACCGCCGCGGCCGGATCGGCCAACGCGGCGCCGGCGATCCGGGCCGCATCACGCTGGCCAGTGGTGATATCGGCGGCCGCCAGGGTTTCTCCAGCGGCCACGCCACGGTTGAGGATGAGCACCGTCTGGTTGCGACGCACTTTTACGGGTACGAACAGGCGCCAGCCGCCCGCATCGGGGCAGCTGACCTCCACAGTGCTGCTGCCGGTTGGCTGGGCCGCCAGCGGCTGGCCGCAGGCCGGCAGGCGCAGTGCCGAATCCAGCGTGGTGTCACCTTCGCTGCCGGCCGGGAGGGTGCCCAGCGCCGCCTGGCGGATGCTGTCCACGGGTTGCCAGCCGCCGGCGGCCCAGGCGGGCGCCACCAGCACCAGCGCGGCAAGGACAAGAGAACGCATGGGCACTCCAGGGGCAAGGAACATGGGCAGCACGATGCAAGCGCCGTGCCGAAGCCTGGCGCACGCCGCGCTCAAGTCATCGCCACCGCCGCCGATACCAAGCCCATGTCCCATGACCTGCTCAACCGCATCGACCAGCGTACGCGCCTGGCCGGCCACAATCGTCTGGCCCTGCTGCTGTTCCGGCTGGGGGGACGTCAGCTTTTTGGCGTGAACGTGTTCAAGGTGCAGGAAGTCCTGCGGCGCCCGGATCTGTTCCAGGTGCCCGGGCTGCCCAGCCAGTTCGCCGGTGTGGCCGATGTGCGTGGCCGCTCGGTGCCGGTGCTGGACCTGGGCCTGGCGATCGGCCATCCCGAGCGTGAGCCCGATGCCGACAAGGCGCCGGGCTATCTGGTGGTGACCGAGTTCAACCGCTCCATCCAGGGCTTCCTGGTCAGTGGTGTGGAACGCATCGTCAACATCGCGGTGGAAGACATCCATCCGCCACCGGAACTGGGCGCCGAATCGAGCTACCTGACGGCGGTGACCCGCTTCCAGGGCGAGCTTATCCAGGTGATCGACGTGGAAAGCGTGCTGGCCGACATCGCCGAGATCCGGGGCGAAGCGGTGCTGGACCCGTCCATGGCCCTGCCCCCCGATGCCCCGCCGATGCAGGTGCTGGTGGTGGACGATTCGCGCGTGGCCCGCCAGCAGATCCGCAGCGTGCTGGACCAGCTGGGGGTCGGGGCGACCCTGCTGTCGGACGGCAAGCAGGCGTTGGACCACCTGCTGCAGATCCACGCCTCGGGCGAGAACCCGGCCGAGCGCTACGCCATGGTGATCTCCGATATCGAGATGCCGGCGATGGATGGTTACACCCTGACGACGGAAATCCGGCGTCACCCGGGCCTGGCCGGCCTGTACGTGCTGCTGCACACGTCCTTGTCGGGCGTGTTCAACAATGCGATGGTCGAGCGGGTCGGTGCGAACGCGTTCGTGGCCAAGTACTCCCCGCATGAGCTGGCGGACTTCCTGCTGGACCGCCTGCGCAAGGTGGCAATGGCGGCGTAAAGGGCGGCCGGCCCTGGTGTCGGCGCCCTCCCTCGGGTTGGTTGACGGCACCCACGCATGGCGTGGATCTACGCCGGGGGCTGTTTCCTGACTCCACGCGGGGCCTTGGCCTCCCTGGCGTGGTGAATCTCCCGGCGTGAATGATGCCGCCGGGCACCGGCCCCTCTCTTCTGCCGCCCCTCTGGCACGCCGCTTGCACTGCCCCAGGCATCGTCCCGTGGGAGTGCGTCATGCCCAATCTGATTTCGAACTATCTGGGTGTCCACGCCCAGGCCATGCCGTTGCGCGAGCAGCGGATGAAGCTGATCGCCAGCAACCTGAGCAATGCCGACACCCCCGGGTACAAGGCCCAGGACCTGGACTTCGATGCCGCCCTGCGCAATGCCCAGGGCCTGGATGGCAACGGTCTGCTGAAGACCACCAGTGAAAAGCACTATGAGATCGGCGGCGGGTTGAACCCGTTCCAGATCGCCAAGGAAGGCGTGCAGCCGAGCATCGACGGCAACACCGTCGACCCGGATGCCGAACGCGCCGCCTACGGCCGCGCCGCGCTGGAGTACCGCGCCTCGCTGAGCTTCGTCGAATCCAAGGTGCGCTCGATGCTCACCGCGATCACGGGGCAATAAGCCATGAGCAATCTGCCCATTTTCGATATCGCCGGCTCTGCGCTGCAGGCGCAGTCCGTGCGCATGAGCACCATCGCTTCCAACCTCTCCAACGCCGATACCGTCGCCGGGTCGGCCGATGCGGTCTACAAGCCGCTGGAGCCGATCTTCCAGTCGGTCACCAGCCGCACCGACCCGAACATCACCACGGTGCAGGTCAAGGAAATCAGCCAGAGCAACGCCGCGCCGATCCAGCGCTACGAGCCGGGCCACCCGCTCGCCGATGCCGATGGCTACATCTACCAGCCCGACGTGGATCCGGTCGCGCAGATGGTCAACCTGATCTCCACCTCGCGCAATTACCAGGCCGGCGTGGAAATGCTGACCACCGCCAAGGAACTGGCGCTGGCCACGCTGACCATGGGTCGCTGACCCTCTTACCGCAGGAATCCCCTCCCATGAGCAGCACCAACGGCGTTGGCCAGAACAGCAGCGATATCTACACCGCGCTGGGCCTGAACGCGCCCAACAGCGATACCAGCAAGAAAAAGAGCACCCTGGACCAGGCCGATTTCATGCGCCTGATGACCGAGCAGCTGCGGCACCAGGACCCGCTCAAGCCGATGGACAACACCCAGATGGTCGCGCAGATGGCGCAGCTGTCGCAGGTCCAGGGCATCACCGACCTCAACAACACGGTCAAGGGCTTCCAGGATTCGATGTCCAGCGACCAGATCCTGCGCGGCGCGGCCCTGGTCGGCCACGAAGTGCTGGTGCCGTCGGAGAAGCTCGCGCTGGAGAAGGACGGTGACGTCACCGGCATGGTCGCCGCGCCCGGCGCCGGCTTCGTGACGGTGGACATCACCGATGCCAACGGCGTCAAGGTCAACCAGATCAGCGTGGAAGCCAAGGCCTCCGGCGAAGTCACCTTCGACTGGGACGGCAAGGACGCCAACGGCAACCGCATGGCCGAAGGCACCTACACCATCGCCGCCTCGCATACCGATACCGCCGGCACCAAGACCAAGCTCAACACCTACGTGCAGGCCCCGGTGGAGAGCGTCACCGTCGGCACGGACGGCCTGTACCTCAACCTCAAGGGTCTGGGCACGGCCCCGATCGACTACGTGCTCCGCATCAGCTGAGCCGCCTTACCCGCATCCACAGGAGCATCCCATGGGCTTCAACGTCTCGTTGTCCGGCATCAACGCAGCCAATGCCGATCTGAACGTCACCGCGAACAACATCGCCAACGTCAACACCACCGGCTTCAAGCAGTCGCGCGCGGAGTTCGCCGATCTGTTCTCGGCCACCAGCTATGGCCTGTCCAAGAACGCGGTCGGTTCCGGCGTGCGGGTGACCAACGTCGCCCAGCAGTTCTCGCAGGGCAACAACGAACAGACCGGGCGCAGCCTGGACATGGCCATTTCCGGCGAAGGTTTCTTTACCCTGACCATGAACGGTGAGCGCGTGTACTCGCGCGCCGGCAACTTCCAGACCGACCAGGCCGGCTACGTGACCAACCCGCAGGGTGCGCGCCTGCAGGTGTTCGCCCCGAACGCGGACGGCACCAACTTCGATGCCGGCCGCCTGACCGACCTGCAGCTGATGACCACCGACAGCCCGCCGCGGCAGACCGGCAAGGTCGATGTGAGCTTCACCCTGCCGGCCAACGCCAAGCAGCCGACGGTCGACACCTTCGACCCGACCGACTCCAACAGCTACAACCACTCCACCGGCGGCATCACCGTGTACGACTCACTGGGCGTGAGCCACACCCAGACCTCCTACTTCGTGAAGACCGAAAACCCGAACGAGTGGCAGGTCTACAACTATGTGGACGGCAAGGCTGCCGGTACCCCGACCACGCTGCAGTTCTCCGACAGCGGTGCGTTGACCAGCCCGGCCAACGGCCAGATCGTCATGGATCCGTTCACCCCGACCACCGGCGCCGGCGTGCTGTCGATGTCGCTGAACCTGAGCGGCTCGACCCAGTACGGCGAGAAGTTCGCGCTGCGCAACACCCAGCAGGACGGCTATGCAGCGGGCAAGCTCAACGAGATCACCGTCTCCGAAGAGGGCATCGTCTACGCGCGCTACTCCAATGGCGACGACAAGGCGCTGGGCCAGGTGGCCCTGACCACCTTCAACAACGCACAGGGCCTGGAAGCCAAGGGCAACAACCTGTGGACGGAGAGCTTCGCTTCGGGCACGCCGCGTACCGGTGCGCCGGACAGCTCCAACCTGGGCAAGATCCAGGCCGGTTCGCTGGAAGCCTCCACGGTCGACCTGACCGAGCAGCTGGTCAACATGATCACCGCCCAGCGCAACTTCCAGGCCAACTCGCAGATGGTCTCCACGCAGGACCAGATCACCCAGACCATCATCAACCTGCGTTGATGAGCCACTGACCGCAACACGGGACTAGACCGATGGACAAGGCACTCTACGTCGCGATGACCGGTGCACGCGCTTCCCTGCAGGCGCAGGGCACGCTGTCGCACAATCTGGCCAACACCGATACCCCCGGCTTCAAGGAGGCGCTCGCCAACACCGAGGCCTTCCCGATCAAGGGGACCGGCTATGCCTCGCGCGTGGATGCCCTGCACGTGGATGCCGGCTTCAACCGGCGCATGGGCGCCCAGCAGATCACCGGCAACCCGCTGGATCTGTCCCTGCAGGCCGGCAACTGGCTGGCCGTGCAGGCACCCGGCGCCAACGCCGGTGAGGCGTATACCCGGGGTGCGGCGCTGTCGATCACGCCCAATGGCCAGCTGGTGACCGCCGGCGGCCATCCGGTGCTGGATGAGAACAGCAATCCGATCGCGATCCCGCCGCACCAGGCGATGGACATCGGCAACGACGGCACGATCTCGATCATTCCGTTGGGCGAAGGCCCGCAGACGATGGCCAACGTGGGTCGCATCCGCGTGGTGCAGGCCGACGACGCACGGCTGGAACGCGGCCTGGATGGGCTGATGCGCAACACCGACCCACAGCAGCCGTTCGTGCAGGCCCAGGGCAAGTCGCTGGAAAGCGGCCAGCTGGAAGGCAGCAACGTGGATGCCGCCGGTGCGCTGGTGCAGATGATCCAGCTGCAGCGCCAGTACGAAATGCAGGTGAAAGTCATCAAGCACGGCGATGACAACGCGCGCAGCGCCAACAGCCTGCTGCGCCTGGGCGGCTGACCGCGCGCCGTGACGTAATCCCGGCGCCGTTCTGGCACGCGCCATGCATTGCCCTTCGCAAGGGCCGCACCACGCGGCCACCCGCTACAGCACAGGAATGACGCCATGAACCAGGCATTGTGGATCGCCAAGACCGGACTGGATGCGCAGCAGACGCGCATGTCGGTGGTTTCCAACAACCTCGCCAACACCAACACCACCGGTTTCAAGCAGGACCGTGCCAGCTTTGAAGATCTGCTGTACCAGCAGGTCCGTCAGCCCGGCGGCGCTTCCTCGGCGCAGACGCAGTTGCCGTCGGGCCTGCAGCTGGGCACCGGTGTGCGCGTGGTCGCCACCTCAAAGAACTTCGAGCAGGGCAGCCAGCAGCAGACCGGCCGCGCGCTGGATGTGATGGTCAACGGCCGCGGCTTCTTTGAAGTGCAGATGCCGGATGGTTCCTCGGCCTATACCCGCGATGGCTCGTTCCAGCGCAACCAGGATGGCGAGCTGGTCACCAACAGCGGCTACCCGGTGCAGCCGGGCATCCAGATTCCCGAAGGCGCGCAGTCGCTCACCATCGGCACCGACGGCACCATCAGCGTGAAGATGGCCGACGACGCCGCCTCGGTGGAAATCGGCGCGCTGACCCTGACCGACTTCGTCAATCCAGCGGGCCTGCAGGCGCGCGGTGAAAACCTGTTCCTGGAAACCACCGCCTCCGGCCCGGCGCAGAACGGCAACCCCGGCCTGAACGGCCTGGGCACCGTGGTGCAGGGCGCGCTGGAAGGCAGCAACGTCAACGTGGTGGAAGAACTGGTCTCGATGATCGAAACCCAGCGCGCCTACGAAATGAACGCCAAGGCGATCTCCACCACCGACGCCATGCTCGGCTACCTCAACCAGAACGTCTGATCGGTCGACCCGGGAACCTGCCATGTCGCGTCTTGCCCCTGCCCTCCGCCTGCTCGCTGCCGCCGTCATCGTCGCCACCCTGAGTGGCTGCGTGATCGCCGGCGATGTCCGCCCCTACCCGGCCATGGCGCCGGTGGAACCGATCATGCCGCCCTCGGCCCAGGCCACGGCCGGTGCGATCTACGCCGCCGGCCCCGGCCTGCAGCTTTACTCGGACCGGCGCGCCCGCGATGTGGGCGACCTGCTCACGATCACGCTGACCGAGAACACCACCGCGCAGACCACCGCCAACACCTCCACCTCGAAAGAATCGGAGCTGAGCATCGGCACGCCGACCATCTTCGGCGCCCCGGTCACGCTCGGCGGCAAGGACATCCTCAGTGCCAGCGCCGCCGGTTCGCGCGATTTCACCGGCAAGGGCACCAGCGCGCAGAGCAACCGCCTGCAGGGCAGCGTGACGGTCACCGTGATCCAGCGCCTGCCCAACGGCAACCTGGTCGTGCAGGGCGCCAAGAACCTGCGCTTGAACCGGGGCGATGAGCTGGTGCAGGTGCAGGGCATCGTGCGCGCGGCAGACATCTTCCCGGACAACACCATTCCCTCCAGCCGTGTTGCCGATGCCCGCATCGTCTACGGCGGCCGCGGCGCGATCGCCCAATCCAACGCGATGGGCTGGTTGAGCCGCTTCTTCAACTCGGCGCTGGCGCCGTACTGAGCCTGACATGACTTTCTTCCTTTCCCTGTTCGGGCAGCGACGCATGGCGTACCCCCACGTGGCGAAGCAGCGACGCGCGGCGTCGCTCTACATGGTGACGCAACGCATGGTGTCGCACGGCGCGACGCGTGCCGTGCTGGCGCTGCTGGCCGTGTTCGCGCTGGTCGCGCCCGCCTCCGCCGAGCGCATCAAGGACCTGGCCCAGGTCGGCGGCGTGCGTGGCAACGCGCTGGTCGGCTACGGCCTGGTGGTCGGCCTGGATGGCAGCGGCGACCGCACCAGCCAGGCGCCCTTCACCGTGCAGAGCCTGAAGAACCTGTTGGGCGAGCTGGGCGTCAACGTACCGGCCAACGTCAACCCGCAGTTGAAGAACGTGGCGGCCGTGGCCATCCATGCCGAGCTGCCGCCGTTCGCCAAGCCCGGCCAGCCGATCGACATCACCGTTTCCTCGGTGGGCAACGCGGTCTCGCTGCGCGGCGGCTCGCTGCTGATGGCGCCGCTGCGCGGTGCCGATGGGCAGGTCTACGCCATCGCCCAGGGCAACCTGATCGTCGGCGGCTTCGGTGCGCAGGGCAAGGATGGCTCGCGCGTGTCGGTCAATGTGCCCAGCGTCGGCCGCATTCCCAATGGCGCCACCGTCGAGCGTGCGCTGCCGGATGTGTTCAGCGGCGGTGGCGACATCACCCTGAACCTGCACAAGAACGACTTCACCACGGTTTCGCGGATGGTGGCGGCACTGAACACCGCCTTCGGTGAAGGCGCCGCCCGCGCGATCGATGGCGTCACCGTGGCGGTCAACGCGCCGTCCGATCCGGGCGCGCGCATCGGCCTGCTGGCGCGTATCGAAAACCTGGAACTGACCCCCGGCAGTGCGCCGGCCAAGGTGGTGGTCAATTCGCGTACCGGTACGGTGGTGATCGGCGCGCAGGTGCGCGTGGGCGCTGCGGCGATCTCCCATGGCTCGCTGACCGTGACCATCAACGAGAACGCCAACGTCAGCCAGCCGGGCGCGTTCAGTGGCGGCCAGACCGTGGTGACGCCGCAGTCGACCATCACCGCGACCAACGATGGCAGCCGCATGTTCAAGTTCAACGGCGGCACCACGCTGGATGAAATCGTGCACGCGGTGAATGCCGTGGGCGCGGCCCCGGGCGATCTGATCGCCATCCTGGAAGCCCTCAAGCAGGCCGGCGCGCTCAGTGCCGAACTCGAGGTGATCTGACATGCGCATCCAACCGGCCCTGGAACTCAATCCCGCCCAGCCCAACAGCCCGGCCAAGGTCGACAAGGTTGCCCGCCAGCTGGAAGGCCAGTTCGCGCAGATGCTGATCAAGAGCATGCGCGAGGCGAGCTTCGGCGATTCGCTGTTCCCCGGCGAAAACACCATGTTCCGCGAGATGTACGACCAGAAGATCGCCGATGCGATGACCCGCGGCCGCGGCCTGGGGCTGTCGAGCATGATCGCGCGCCAGCTGGGCGGCGCCGAGGGCGAGACGGCCAAGCCGGTCGATACCACGCTCAACCCGGCCGCGGCCCTGCGTGCCTATCAACTCAATGCACCGGCCGCCGCCATGCCGTTGCCGGCCAGCACCACGCCGTCCGCGCCGCGCGAGGTCGACCTGCTGCAGCAGTTGAACGGCGATGCACCGTCCGCGGTGCTGCAGCCGATGGAACGCGCGCTGGACCTGATTGCCGGCCGTGAAAGCAGCCAGATGCACGAGGCGATCGGCCGCAGCGATCCCTACGCGGCGACCCCTGTGACCGATCCAGCCAGCGCCGACTGGGCCATGGCCGATGACCGCTGGACCGGCGTCAACCGCACTACGGCCACCGGCCCGAGCGCCGCCGATACCCTGGCGGCCAACACAGCCGCCGCCGAGCTCGGCCCGCACACGCCGGAAGGCTTCGTGGCCAGCATCTGGGGCCATGCGCAGCAGGCCGCGCGCGAACTGGGCGTGGATGCCAAGGCGCTGGTCGCCCAGGCCGCGCTGGAAACCGGCTGGGGCCGCAAGCTGGTCCGCCGCAGTGGCGGTGACAGCTCGCACAACCTGTTCGGGATCAAGGCCAATGGCTGGCAGGGTGAGCGCGCCACCAGCGGCACCCATGAGTACGTCAACGGTGTGCGCCGCAACGAGACGGCGAGCTTCCGCGCCTACAACTCGGTGGGCGAGAGCTTCGCCGACTACGTGCGCCTGCTCAAGACCAGTCCGCGCTACCAGAACGCCCTCCAGGCCGGCAGCAACGTGCGCAGCTTTGCGCAGGGGCTGCAGCGCGCCGGCTACGCCACCGACCCGACCTACGCGGCCAAGATCGCCGCGATCGCCGGCGGCCCGACCATCGAGCGCGCCGTCGCGGCGGTGAGCGATGCCGGCGAGCGCCTGGGCCGCACTTTTGCCAGCACCGCCAGCCCGACCGGGCTGGGTGTCATCCGTCGTTGAGGTAACCCATGTCCAGCGTACTCTCCACCGGCACCAGCGCCCTGCTCGCTTTCCAGCGGGCCCTGGCGACCACCAGCCACAACGTCGCCAACATCAAAACGCCCGGCTACAGCCGGCAGAAGGTGGACTTCGCCACCGCCAACCCGCAGAACTACGGGTATGGCGACGTCGGCAATGGCACACGTATCACCGATGTCCGCCGCGTGGCGGACCAGCTGGCCATCTCGCGCCTGCTCGATGGCAGCGGTGAACTGGCGCGCCTGAAGCAGTTGTCCACGATGGCCGACCGGGTCGATGCCATGTTCTCCGACGCCTCCACCAACGTGGCCGGGGTCTGGTCGAACTTCTTCGATTCGGTCAGCGGACTCTCATCCAACGCCTCGGGCAGCGCCGACCGGCAGAACGTGCTGGACAGCGGCAAGACGCTGGCCAACCGCTTCCAGCAGCTCAATACCCAGCTCAACAACCTCAATGGCGAGGTCAACAACGGCCTCATCGCCGGCGCCACCGAGATCAACCGGTTGGCCCAGGAGATCGCCCAGCTCAATGGTTCCATCGGCAGCAACGCAGCCACGGCGGCCCCGGACCTGCTCGATCGCCGTGACCAGCTGATCGCCAACCTGGTCGGCTACACCGGCGGCAACGCGGTGATGCAGGACGGCGGCATCATGAATGTCTACACCGCCGGCGGCCAGGCCCTGGTGGTGGGCACCACCGCCTCCAAGGTCACCACCGTCACCGATCCGTACCAGCCCGAGCGCCTGCAGCTGGCGCTGGAAAGCCAGGGCCAGAAGATCACCATCAATGGCAAGACACTGGGTGGCCAGATCGGTGGCCTGCTGGAGTTCCGCGATACCGTCCTGACCCCGGCCCAGGCCGAGCTGGGCAAGCTGGCGATCGGCATGGCCAGCAGCTTCAACGACGTCCACCGCCAGGGCGCGGATCTGTACGGCAACATGGGCGGCGACTTCTTCACCATCGGCAACCCACGCATCACCGCCAACAGCAGCAACACCGGCACGGCCAGCATGAGCGCCAGCTTCGGCGATCTGTCCAAGCTGGATGGCCAGAACATCGTGATGAAGTTCGATGGCACCCAGTGGCAGGCCACCCGTGCCGACACCGGCGCCGCGATCCCGATGACCGGCACCGGCACCCCAACCGACCCGCTGGTGCTCAATGGCGTCAGCCTGGTCATGAGCGGCACGCCGGCCAAGGACGACCGCTTCCTGCTGCAGCCAACCGCAGGCGTGGCCGGCAGCATGGAAGTGGCGATCACCGACACCTCGCGCATCGCCGCCGCCGCGCCGATCAAGGGCACCGCCGCGATGGCCAACACCGGCACCGGCAAGCTCACCGCGGTCAAGGTGACCGGCGCGGAGAACGCGGCGCTGCGTAATCCGGCGGCGATCGTGTTCATCAGTGCCACCGAATACACCATCGATGGCGGGGCACCCAACACCTACACCGCCGGGCAGACCATCACCGCCAACGGCTGGAGCTTCGTGCTGGACGGCGCACCCAAGCAGGGGGACACCTTCAACATCGGGCCGACCCCGGCCGGTTCCTCGGACAACAGCAATGCGCTGCTGTTGGCCAAGGTCGAGCAGGCCAAGACGTTCAATGACGGCACGATCACCCTGAGTGGCGCGCTGGGTGGACTGACAACCCAGGTCGGCGCGGCAGCACGCTCGGCCGAGTATTCCCTGATGGCACAGCAGGTGATCACCGACCAGGCCCAGGCGGCGCGCGACTCCATTTCCGGCGTGAACCTGGATGAAGAGGCCTCGGACATGCTCCGCCTGCAGCAGGCCTACCAGGCCGCCTCGCAGCTGATCTCCACCGCCGACACCATGTTCCAGACCATTCTCGGAGCCGTCTCGCGATGAACAACCGCATTTCCACCGGGATGATGTTCAACCAGTCGGTGTCCCTGATGCTCGCTTCGCAGGCGAAGATGAACCACCTCGAGCGCCAGATCGCCACCGGCAGCAAGATCGTGTCGGCCAAGGACGACCCGGTCTCGGCCGGCACGGCGGTCGGCCTGGACCGTACCCTGGCGTCGCTGGACCGCATGCAGCTCAACGCGGGCAACGTGCAGAACCGCCTCGGCCTGCAGGAAAACGCCCTGGCCCAGGTCGGCGACATGATGGGCCGCATTACCGAGTTGACCATCTACGCCAACAACCCGGGCCTGGCCGCGGCCGACAAGGAGTCGATGGTCACGGAAATCGAGGCGATCCGCGGCAATCTGCTCGCGGTGGCCAACAGTACTGACGGTACCGGGCGCTATCTGTTCGGTGGTACGGACGATGGCAGCCCGCCCTTCAGCCAGGTCGATGGCCGCATTGTCTACAACGGCGACCAGAACCAGCGCGAAGTGGAAGTGGGTCCGGATACCTACGTGAAGGACGCCCTGCCCGGCAGCGAGATCTTCATGCGCATCGTCACCGGTGACGGGCACGTGGACGGAAAAGCCGCCGCCGGCAACACCGGCAGCGGCGTGCTCACGAACATCACCCGCGACAGCGACGGCAGCTGGAACGGGGAAGGCTTCAGCGTGCGTCTCACCGGCACCGACAGCTACGACCTGCTCGATGCCGGCGGCACCGTGGTCTCCAGCGGCGTCCTGAAGCCCGGTGACGACCTGGTGGTCAACGGGGTGCGCCTGCATATCGAGGGTGCGCCTGCCGCCGGCGATGTCTTCGAGGTCAGCCCCTCGTCAAGCCGCGATATCTTCGGCACCCTGGATGGGCTGATCGGCGCCCTGAAGATGGATACCGGCACCCCCGCCCAGCAGGCGGCCCAGCAGAATCTGCTGCAGAGCGGCCTGCGCGACGTGGCCCGCGCCTCGGAGCGGATGATCGACTCGCGCGCCGCCGGTGGCGCCCAGCTCAAGGCGCTGGACAACGCCTCGGACATGCGGGAATCGAACGTCGTCACGCTCAAGACCACACTCTCGCAGATGCGTGACCTGGACTATGCAGACGCCTTGAGCCAGTACCAGCTGGAAAAGACTGCTTTGCAGGCGGCCCAGACCCTGTTTTCGCAGATGCAGTCGATGTCGCTGTTCAACATGATCCGCTGATCCCCCCCTACAACCTGGTTGGCCTGAAGGCCGCGATGCTTTGAGCATCGCGGCCTTTTCGTTTTGGGGCGGAAAATCAAGCCCCCTCCCCCTCCCCTGCAAATCCGCGTGAATCTCCGCCTAAAGGTTGTTGACAAAGCGCCGTTATTGATTTGGCAACAGCGAAGCACACAGCCAAAAACAAAAAAACGGCGGCGCTTCGTTCCATTCACCACCGGGATTCCAATAAGGGAGACGACCCATGGCACAGGTAATCAACACCAATACGATGTCGCTCAACGCTCAGCGCAACCTGAGCACCAGCGGCAACTCGCTCGCTACCACCATCCAGCGCCTGTCGTCGGGCCTGCGCATCAACAGCGCAAAAGACGACGCCGCTGGCTTGGCAATCTCCGAGCGCTTCGGCACCCAGATCCGCGGCACCGACGTCGCGATCCGCAACGCCAATGACGGCATCTCGCTGGCCCAGGTCGCCGAAGGTTCGCTGAACGAAGTCGGCAACAACCTTCAGCGTATCCGTGAACTGGCCGTGCAGGCGTCCAACGCAACCAACTCCACCAGCGACCGCAAGGCACTGCAGGCCGAAGTGACCCAGCTGGTCAGCGAGATCGACCGCGTCGCTAAGCAGGCTGACTTCAACGGCACCAAGCTGCTCGACGGCACCTTCACCAGCCAGCTGTTCCAGGTCGGTGCGAATGCGGGTCAGGCCATCGCCATCAACAGCGTTGTGAATGCCAAGGCGGATTCGCTGGGTGCAGCGAGCTTTGCAAACGTTTACGAAGGCACCAGCTTGGCTGCTGCCGATGCAGCCACTGCTGACTCAGTGTTCTCCAAACTGCAGATTGTCGTGACCTCCGAAGGTGGCACCGCAACCCCGATCAACATCGGTGATATCAAGGTAAAGGCCGGCGAATCGATCACGGCCGCCACCGCCGCCGCGATCAATAGCAAGCTTGGCGAAACGGGTGTCATGGCCAAGGTGGACAAGGGCGTGATCAGCCTCACCTCCGTGAAAGCCGGCCAGAGCTTCGCGCTTGACATCGCAGGCCCCGACTCGACATCGACGGATCCTGTTCCGACGCCAATCGATGACCTGGAACTCGTTGGACTGGACACCGCTGACGCAACGGGTGGAAGCCTGACCGGCGTCGAAAGCAGCTTTGTTAAAGACCTTAACGTCACCACAGCCGAAGGCGCCCAGCAGGCGCTGGAGATCGTCGACAAAGCACTCGAATCGGTCAACAGCGTCCGCGCCGACCTCGGCGCGATCCAGAACCGATTCACCTCGGTGGTGGCCAACCTGCAGACCTCCTCGGAGAACCTGTCGGCCTCCCGCAGCCGCATCCGCGATACCGACTTCGCCAAGGAAACCGCGGAACTGACCCGCACTCAGATCCTGCAGCAGGCCGGCACCGCCATGCTGGCCCAGGCCAACCAGGTTCCCCAGAACGTGCTCAGCCTGTTGCAGCGCTGACATGCGACGCCCCTGAAGCACGTCAGGGGCGGCTAACCCAACTCACGTGCAACTGCTCAAGGACCCTTCCTCATGGCACAAGTCATCAACACCAACACGATGTCGTTGAATGCTCAGCGTAACCTGAGCACCAGCGGCAGCTCCCTGGCCACCACGATCCAGCGCCTGTCGTCGGGTTCGCGCATCAACAGCGCCAAGGACGACGCGGCTGGTCTGGCGATCTCCGAGCGTTTCGGCACCCAGATCCGCGGCACTGATGTGGCCATCCGCAACGCCAACGACGGCATCTCCTTGGCCCAGGTCGCCGAAGGTTCGCTGAGCGAAATCGGCAACAACCTGCAGCGTGTCCGCGAACTGGCTGTGCAGGCCTCCAATGCGACCAACTCCGCCAGCGATCGCAAGGCCCTGCAGGCCGAAGTGACCCAGCTGGTCAGCGAAATTGACCGCGTCGCCAAGCAGTCGGAGTTCAACGGCACCAAGCTGCTTGATGGTTCGTTCTCCAGTCAGCTCTTCCAGGTCGGTGCCAACGCCGGCCAGGCCATTGCGATCGACAAGGTTGTCGATGCCACCACGGCAAAGCTGGGCGCCTCAACGTTCAAAAGTGCAACTCTCACGGCCGCGACTGCTGAGCTCGATGAGCGTACGAAGTTTGAAGGCACGATCAACGTCAAGGGCGCCGATGGCACGGTGCGAGCTATCAAACTCGACAGCATCGATCTGGCCAAGGGTACTGACGCAGTCGGTCAGAATCGCGCCGTAGTCGCTGCAATTAACGGCAAGCTCGGTGAGACGGGCATGCTTGCTACCCTTAACGATGCTGGCACCGAGATCACCGTCACCCAGGTCAAGGCAGGCGGAGATCTGGCGGCAGCTGGAGACCCGACAGCGACGCCGGACCCGGATGACGCACTGATTGCAGGCTCCATCACGCTGTCAGCTTCCGAATTTGATCCGGCAGAAACCGATCCCGATGCGGCTTGGGGCGCTGTGGCAGCAGCGTATTCTTACAATGATGCTGCGATCAAGACGACGGATGCCACCGTCGCCTCGTTGGATATTTCAGATGTTGCGGGCGCACAGAAGGCGATGGCTTTGGTCGACAAAGCCTTGGAATCGATCAACAGCACCCGTGCAGACCTCGGCGCCATCCAGAACCGCTTCACCTCGGTGGTCGCGAACCTGCAAACATCTACCGAAAACCTGTCCGCTTCGCGCAGCCGCATCAAGGACACGGATTTCGCCAAGGAAACCGCAGAGCTGACCCGCACCCAGATCCTGCAGCAGGCCGGTACGGCCATGCTGGCCCAGGCCAACCAGGTGCCGCAGAACGTGCTCAGCCTGCTGCGCTAAGCCGCACTCCAAACATCTGCGCCGAGAGATTCGGCGCAGGTGTAACGATCGATTCACGATCCACCGCCAAAGGAAACCACCATGGCACAAGTCATCAACACCAACACGATGTCGTTGAATGCTCAGCGTAACCTGAGCACCAGCGGCAGCTCCCTGGCCACCACCATCCAGCGCCTGTCGTCAGGGTCACGCATCAACAGCGCTAAGGACGACGCCGCAGGTCTGGCGATCTCCGAGCGCTTCGGCACCCAGATCCGCGGTACCGATGTCGCCATCCGAAATGCCAACGATGGAATCTCGCTGGCCCAGGTTGCCGAAGGCTCGCTGAGCGAAATCGGTAACAACCTGCAGCGCGTCCGCGAACTGGCCGTGCAGGCCTCCAACGCCACCAACTCCGCCAGCGACCGCAAGGCCCTGCAGGCGGAAGTTACCCAGCTGGTCAGCGAAATCGACCGTGTTGCCAAGCAGTCCGAGTTCAACGGCACCAAGCTGCTGGACGGCTCGTTCTCCAGTCAGCTGTTCCAGGTCGGTGCCAATGCTGGCCAGGCCATTGCCATCGACAAGGTGGTTGATGCAACTACTGCCAAGCTGGGCACCTCAAGCTTCAAGACCGCTAGCATGGCGTCGATTGGCGACACTCCGCCCACTGACCGCACGCAGATCACGGGCACGGTCAGCGTCACTGGTGCCGATGGCAGCGTAAGCACTCTCGCCTTGGGCAAAGTGGAAGTTGCTGCCGGCGCTTCTGAGGCGGATTTTAACCGCGCAGCGGTAACGGCGGTGAACTCTAAGCTTGGTGAAACTGGCATTCTCGCCACCATCAGCGACGATGGCAAGGAAATTACCTTGACCCAAGTTAAGTCCGGCGGCGATCTCGCCGACGACGCGGTTACCACCGTTGCCGGCACCGTGGCCTTGTCCCATGCTGTTTGGGTCGACGCCGACGGTGACTGGTCTGCCACGAAAACGCCCGCCTTCGCTGTTACCGGAACTGACGCTGAGATCGAGAATGTAATCAACTTGGACATCTCGTCCGTGGCTGGTGCACAGAAGGCTCTGTCGCTGGTCGATAACGCACTCGAATCCATCAACAGCACCCGTGCAGACCTCGGCGCGATCCAGAACCGCTTCACCTCGGTGGTGGCCAACCTGCAGACCTCGACCGAAAACCTGTCCGCGTCGCGCAGCCGCATCAAGGACACGGATTTCGCCAAGGAAACCGCAGAGCTGACCCGCACCCAGATCCTGCAGCAGGCCGGTACGGCTATGCTGGCCCAGGCCAACCAGGTGCCGCAGAACGTGCTCAGCCTGCTGCGCTGATCCACGGCTGCATCGTCCCCGCCGCCGGCTCCGGCCGGCGGCGCGGGCAACCCGAGGCAACGCAAAGCACGCGCAGGAACGGGCCATGGCCATGGACCGGACTCTCTCCCGGTCGCCACATCGTCGTGGCTATGGCCCGCCCCTGCGGCGGAACTGTTATCAGCGCTGTTTGTTTGACTGAACACCCCGGGTGGCTTCGTCTCCCCCCGCTTTTCAGTAGCCTGACCCCTCCTCTGCATTGGAGGAGGGTTTTTTACAGACCACCTATCAAGGGCGCGGACCGCCGCCCCTGCCCCAGGGCTCCTGCAACCGGCGTGCCAAACCCGCCCTTGCCCTGGCTGGCACAACTCCTGCATCAACGTGGTTCTAAAGACCCGGCGGCTACGGCCGCTACTTTCGTTGATGGCATCGCCCTGCGACTTCACGGCAGCGGCTAAAAACAGGAGATACAACGTGGCGGACTTCGGTTACGGCGGCATCGGTTCAGGACTGGATATTTCCGGCATGGTCAGCAGCCTGGTGGCGGCCGATCGCAAGCCGGCGGACAACGCACTGAACCTGCAGCAGTCCAAGGCCAAGATGCAGCTCTCGGCGATCGGCACGGTCAAATCCGCGTTCGACACGCTGAATACAGCATTGAAGGCACTGAAGGCCAATACGGCGTTCGACGCACGGACGTTCACGGCCAGCAAATCCGGTACCGACGAGATCTTGACGGTATCCGGTACCAACTCCGCGGCGGCTGGCACGCACCTTGTCAACGTAGAGAAGCTCGCCACCGCGCACAAGCTGATCTCGGACGCCCCGATACCGAAAACAGACACCTTCGGCGCCGGAACCCTGACGCTCACCGTGGGCGTCGGCGACAAGCAGAAGACGCTGAACATCAACGTCGAAGCCGACGACACGCTCAGCTCGATCCGTACGAAGATCGAGAAAGCCGGCCGCGCCTCGGGCGTACAGGCCACGCTCATTGCGTCAGGCGACAACCAGATTCTGTCCCTTTCGCAGGAGAAGTCGGGTGCCGCCAACGCGATCACGCTGACTGCCGCACCAGGCAACACCAAGCTGGCCGACCTCGCTGCCAGTCTGAAGGAGCGCACACCGGCCGCAGACGCCAAGCTGACCATCGACGGCGTGGCAATCACCAGCAGCGAAAACACCGTCACTGACGTGGTGCCCGGCCTCACCCTGAACCTCAAGAAGGAAGGCGAAAGCACCGTCACCATCACCACCGACGTCGCCGCGGCGCGCAAGGTGATGCAGGACTTCGTCACCGCGTACAACGGCGCGATCGCGGCGATCAACACCGCGACCAAGTACGACATCGAGAATAAGGAGCCCTCTTCGCTGACCGGCGATGCGCAGATGCGCGGCGCCTCCAGCCAGCTGCGCAGCATGATGGGCGGCATTCTCAAGGACCTCTCCGCCGCCGGCCTGGATCCCAAGAAGATCGGCCTGCAGACCCGCGCCTATCCCAACGCTGATGGCAGCCTGGTGCTGGATACCGCCAAGTTCGACGCGGCCCTGGTCAATCAGGGCGGCGCCGTGCGCGAGGCCTTCACCGGTGATGACGGTGCGGCAGCAAAGCTGTTTGCGATGGTGGACGGCTACGTCAGCACCACCGTCGGCAAGGAAGGCGCGTTCGTCTCGCGCACCAAGAGCATCAACAACACGCTGACCGACATCGACAAGCGCCGCAAGGCGCTGGATGTCCGCATGGAAGGCGTGTCCGAACGTTACAAAAAGCAGTTCCTCGCGCTCGATGCCCTGATGAGCAAGATGAGCCAGACCATGAGCAGCCTGACCTCGCAGCTGTCCCAGCTCAGCGGCTGATCGATCAAGGCCACGGACTCAAGTTGAACCGGTCCGCGGCCGATATCACTGGCAGGACACCCCGCAGGCTCCACCCGGTGCCGACGATGTCGCGAACCTCGCGGCCCCGCATGAAGGAGACATGATTGATGTACGGTTCCAACCGTCAATTCACCGAGCAGTACCGCAAGGTCGGCGTGCAGAGTTCGGTTACCGATGCCGACCCGCACAAGCTGGTGGCGTTGCTGCTGGCCGGTGCCTGCGAACGCCTTCGGCTCGCCCTGGCCTGCATGGAACGCGGCGACCAGGCACGCAAAGGCAAGGCGATCGGCGAGGTCTGCGCAATCGTCGGCCACCTCAATGGCTCGCTGGACCATGAGGCCGGCGGCGAGATCGCCGGCAACCTGTCCTCGCTGTATGACTACGTGATGCAACGGTTGACCGAGGCCAATCTGCACAACGATCCGGCCGCATTGTCCGAGGCGCTTGAACTGCTGGGCGAGATCGATGCGGCCTGGAATGCCATTCCGCAGCAGCAGCGTCAGACCGCGCAGGTCGCCCCGTGACCTCGCTTGGCGCGCTGAACGCCCGTCTGGATGCGCTGGAAACCGCGCTGCACGACGAGAACTTCGACGAAGCGGGTCTGCAGCTGGATGCGCTCGACGCGGCCCAGCGTGACTACCTGGCCGGCCCGTCGGCCAACTTCGATGTTCCCGGCCTCTCCTCGCTGCAGGCCCGCCAGCAGCGCATCATGCTGTTCATGATGCGGCAGCGCGAAGATGCCAGCCGGCACATCCACAACGGCCACCAGTCCCTTCGCGCCGCGCAGGCGTACCTGACCGCAGAATCCCTGTCATGACCGACCTTCGCACCAGCGCCATCCATCACCCGGCCGAAAGCGAGCTGTTCGATGAGACGCTGAGCTGCGAACTGGCGCTGCCGGCGGAGTTCCGCATCGGCAGCGCGGTGATCCGCCCCGGTACCGCCGAAACCCTGCTGCGCAGTGTGGCGCTGGTTGAAGACGCCCGCGGCGACGACGGCCATGACGACCGCAGCGATGCCACGCTGCAGGTGCAGCGGCTGGAGGCCAAGCTGGATCTGGTCATGGTGCTGCTGGGCCGGCTGGTGCGGCAAAGCAGCCAGGACCTGCCGCTGCGCCCCCTGCGCTGGTCGCGCCGTGGCATCCGCCTGGAACAGGGCGCGCGCAGTGGCGCAGCACCAGGCAGCATGGGCGTGATCCGCCTGCAGCCCTGCGATTGGCTGCCCGACCATATCGACCTGCCCGTGGTGATCGTGGCCGAAGCGGCCAATGGCTCGGGCGCGCATTACCTGTGGTTGCGTTTCGAAGGGCTGAGCGACGCGCTGGAAATGGCCCTGGAGCGGCATCTGTTCCGCCTGCACCGCCGCCAGATCGCCGAAGCGCGTCGCCTGCGTTGACCGTACGGCCCTGACTGTGACGCATTCGGCTTGGCGGTAGGCCTTCACTCCGTTAAGGTGACGGCCTCCCCGCTCCCCAAGCAGCCTGTGCGCGTTCTCATCGTCGATGATCACACCCTGGTCCGTGCCGGCCTCAGTCGCCTGCTGCAGGGCTTTGCCGACGTCGAGGTCATCGCCGAGGCCAGCAACGCCGAGCAGGCGCTGCAGCTGAGCGTGCAGCATTCCCCGGACGTCGTCCTGATGGACCTGTCCCTGCCCGGCCGCACCGGCCTGGAAGCCCTGAGCGACATCCTGCTGCGTACGCCCGGCTCGCGCGTGGTGATGATGACCATGCACGACGATGCCGTGCATGTGCGCGATGCGCTGGACCGTGGCGCGGTCGGCTTCGTGGTGAAGGATGCCGCCCCGCAGGAACTCGAACTCGCCCTGCGCGCCGCGCATGCCGGTCAGGTGTTCCTCAGTCCGCAGATCTCGGCCAAGATGCTGGCGCCCATGCTGGGCAGGGAAAAGCCGGTCGGTGTGGCCGCACTGTCGCCGCGCCAGCGCGAGATCCTGCGTCAGATCGGCAAGGGCGAGAGCAACAAGGAAATCGCGGCGGACCTGGGCATCAGCGTCAAGACGGTGGAGACCCACCGCGCCCGCATGATGGAGTCGCTGGGCTGCCGCCGCGCCAATGATCTGGTGCTGCTCGCCGCCCGTCACCAGCACGAGCTGGAGTGATTGGCGCCGGTTCTACGGCGCACCGCGGGTGTCCGTCGGACAGCGCGACGGATTTTTGAAGCCCGATCAGGCGGACTGGCACGGAAGAACAAGGCCTCGACCCCCGGACACCCGTCAAAATACCGCGCCGATGTAGGGGTGGCCCCTACACGCTGTCAGGGATTTGACGACCCGACTCAGGAACCCCCTGATTCCCGGCGTACGGGAAGAGAAGCAAGATGTGTTCCATAACGCACCGGGGAGTCGGTGCGAACGGGACACCACTTTGAAAGCCTCCATGTCGACCCAGATGGGTCAGCAGCTCCACCTCACCCCGCAACTGCTGCAGTCGATCCGGCTGCTCCAGCTCGACGGCATGCAGCTTGAACTGGAAATCCGCCGCGCCCTCGAGACCAACCCGCTGCTCGAGATCGAAGAAGCGCCGGAGCCGGTGGCTGCCGACACCGCCGAAGCCACCACCGCCCAGGATGTGGCCGCCTTCGACGAACTGCCGGAAAGCACCATGTGGGACGTGGCCGGTGCCGGTTGGCAGGACGGTGACGATGACCGCATGCAGCGCGTGGCAGCCGGCGAGTCCTCCGATCCGCAGCTGCGCGCCCTGCAGCGGCTGGCGATGGAGCTGGATGACCGCGACCTGGCGGTGGCTGGTTTCTGGCTGGAGCACTGCGACGACGCCGGCTATCTGGATGCCCCGCTTGCCCAGCTGACCCTGCTCGCCAGTGCGCGCTGCGATGTGGATGCTGCCGGTGTGGAAGCGGTCCGTCAGCGAATCCTGCACGGCGATCCCATCGGCCTGGCCGCGCAGGACCTGTACGAATGCCTGAGCGTGCAGCTGCGCGCCCTGCCCGGCCGCGTGCCGGCCCGCCACCTCGCCCAGCGCGTCCTCGACGACGGCCTGGCCGCGCTGGCCGCACACGACTACCCGGCCCTGGCCCAGCAGCTGGATGCCGAAGTGGCCGACATCCATGAGGCCGTCCGGCTGATCCTGTCGCTGCAGCCCCGCCCGGGCGAGAGCCTGCTGCCGGACAGCAACGGCGTCGTGATTCCGGACGTGGTCGCCTGGCATGCCGATGGTCAGTGGCGCGTCGCGCTGAACCCGGCCACCAGCCGCCGCCTCAGTATCAACCCGCACTACGAACAGGCCCTGGCCGAGACCAGTGAAGCGGCGCAGCCGCTGCGTGACATGCTGCAGGAAGCGCGCTGGCTGACCCGCGGCCTGTCGATGCGTTACGACACCCTGCTGCGCACGGCGCGCGTGATCATCGAACGCCAGGCCGGCTTCCTGACCCGTGGCGAAGAAGCCATGGCGCCGCTCACCCTGAAGGAAGTGGCCGACGCGATCGGCATGCACGAGTCCACCGTCTCGCGCATCACCACCGGCAAGTACCTGCAGACCCCGCGCGGCACGCTGGAGCTGAAGCACTTCTTCGCCGTGCGCCTGGAAGGTGCCAGCGTCTCCGGCCAGGCCGTCAAGGCCATGGTGCGCCGTCTCATCGAATCCGAACCGGCTGCCCGGCCGCTGGCCGATGAAGCCATCGCCGGCCTGCTTTCGCGCCAAGGGGTGAACATCGCCCGCCGTACCGTTGCAAAATACCGCGAACAACTGGACATCGCCCCGGCGCGCGAACGCCGCCGCAGCCATGCCAGCACCCCGCACCTCCTGGCCCGGGTGGGCTGAAGGAAATGGAAGACATGAACAAGCTCACCGTCCTGCTGGTCGACGACCACGAAGGTTTCATCAATGCCGCCATGCGCCACTTCCGCAAGGTCGACTGGCTCGACGTGATCGGCAGCGCCGCCAATGGCCTGGAAGCGATCGAACGCTCCGAGTCGCTGCGCCCGAAGGTGGTGCTGATGGATCTGGCCATGCCGGAGATGGGCGGCCTGCAGGCGACCCGCCTGATCAAATCCCAGGATGATGCGCCGTACATCGTCATCGCCAGCCACTTCGATGACGCCGAACACCGCGAGCATGCGCTGCGCGCCGGGGCCGACAACTTCGTCAGCAAGCTGTCCTACATCCAGGAAGTGATGCCGATACTGGAAGGCCTGAAGGGGAACGGATCATGAGTGAATCCCGCATCCTGGTACTGGACAACGACGCCGTCCGCGCCGAGCGCACCGTCGCCCTGCTGGAGTTCATGGACTTCAACCCGCGCTGGGTGGCCGATGCCAACGACTTCGACATCACCCGCCACCGCCCGAACGACTGGATGGCCGCGATCATCGGCGGGCTGGACAATTCCGACCGCAGCGACGCGCTGTTCGCCTGGCTGGGCAAGGGTGCCCTGCCCCCGCCGGTGATGCTGATCGACGGCGACACCACCGCATTCGCCCAGCAGTTCGGCCTGCACGAGGCCAATGTGTGGCCATTGGAAGCGCCGCTGCGCCACGCGCAGATGGAAGGCCTGCTGCGCCGTGCCAGCCTCAAGCGCCTGGATGCCGAGCACCAGGCCGGCGCCGTGCAGGACCAGGGCCCGACCGGCGATGGCACGGCCGTCACCCAGCTGCGCCGGATGATCGAGCAGGTCGCCGCGTTCGACACCACCGTGCTGGTGCTGGGCGAATCGGGCACTGGCAAGGAAGTGGTCTCGCGCTCGATCCACCAGCGCTCGCCCCGCCGCGATGGCCCGTTCGTGGCGATCAACTGCGGCGCCATTCCGGCCGACCTGCTGGAAAGCGAATTGTTCGGTCACGAAAAAGGCGCCTTCACCGGCGCACTGAGCGCCCGCAAGGGCCGCTTTGAAATGGCCGAGGGTGGCACCCTGCTGCTGGACGAAATCGGCGACATGAGCCTGCCGATGCAGGTCAAGCTGCTGCGCGTGCTGCAGGAGCGCAGCTTCGAGCGCGTCGGTGGCAACCAGACCATCCGCTGCAACGTGCGCGTGATCGCCGCGACCCACCGCGATCTGGAATCGCGCATCGCCGACGGCAAGTTCCGCGAGGATCTGTTCTATCGCCTCAACGTGTTCCCGATCGATGTGCCGGCCCTGCGCGAGCGCAGCGAAGACCTGCCGGCACTGGTCACCACCATCGCCGGCCAGCTGGCCCGTACCGGGCGTGGTGAAGTGCGTTTCACCGGCGAAGCGCTGCAGGCCCTGGCCGCCTACGAGTGGCCCGGCAACGTGCGCGAGCTGACCAACCTGGTCGAGCGCCTTGCCGTGCTGCACCCCAGTGGCAACGTGCGCGTGCAGGACCTGCCGGCCCGTTATCGCGGTGACTTCGCCGCCGCCGCGCCGGTGGCCGTAGCGGCGCCAGCCGCCGTGGCCGACGAACGCCTGGACCTGCGCAGCTTCTCCTTCCACACCCCGGGCGCCCAGAGCACCCCGGCCCTGGACAACGGCAACGGCCCCGTCAGCCGCGCCCCGGCCCTGCCCGACGACGGCCTGGACCTGCGCAACCACATGGCCAACATCGAGTTGAACCTGATCAACGAAGCGCTGGAACGCACCCAGGGCGTCGTCGCCCACGCCGCCCAGCTGCTCGGCCTGCGCCGCACCACCCTGGTGGAAAAACTGCGCAAGTACGGCATCGAGCGCGACCAGACCGAACTGGCTGGCTGAGCCGATCAAGACATGGAAACCAGAAGCCCGGGCCTGTCCCGGGCTTTTTTTTGTGGATCTGCCAAATGGTCTCCGCCTCGAAGGCTCAGAGCACCCTCCGCCGGTTTTCCGGCGTCGACTCTCCGGCACGCCACCGCGTCACACCGCCGCTCGGCCACTCCCCGGCGCCTGACGAAGATCACGGCCGCGCCTGCAGGCGCTGCTGAATACGCAAACCCGCGCCCCCCTTACAAAACTGAACCACTCATCCGTTTCGGCACGGCACTTGCAACGTATTCCCGTGTAACCCACCCCTGCTTCGGAACGTTCCAGATGTCGCACTCCGTCACCTCGATCCTTTCTCAGATCCGCACCTTCCAGACCCAGATAGGGCAGCCCGCCGTCAGTCCGCTGACGGAGCTGCCGCGCAGCAATGCCATCCAGGGTCTGGTGTCCCCCCAGGAGATCCAGGGCCCGAGCTTTACCGAAACGCTGCGCGGCGCCATCGCCGGCGTCAACGATGCGCAGCAGAAATCCGGCGCCTTGGCCAAATCCTTCGAACTGGGTGAACCCGGTGCGGACCTGGCCAAAGTGATGGTCGCCTCGCAGCAGTCCCAGATCGCCTTCCGCGCCACCGTGGAAGTCCGTAACCGTCTCGTCCAGGCTTATCAGGACGTGATGAACATGCCGCTGTAAGGATAGAAACGCATGGCCCTGTCGCTCTCCAAAGAATCGCTGAACACCGAAAAGGCTGGGCAGTGGTTCGACCGGCTGCAAAGCCTGCAGATCACCCGTCGGCTCGGCCTGATGGCGATGATCGCCGTGGCCGTGGCGGCAGGGCTGTTCGTGTTCTTCTGGTCGCAGAAGCCGGGCATGGTGCCGCTCTACACCGGGCTGGACCAGAAGGCCACGGCCGAGGCCACCGACCTGCTGCGCGCGGCGCAGATTCCCTTCCAGCTGGATCCCGCCACCGGCGGCATCACCGTGCCGGAAAAGAACCTGCACGATGCCCGCCTGAAGCTGGCCGGCTCCGGCCTGACCGACAGCGGCCGTCTGGGCTTCGAACTGATGGAGCGTGACCCGGGCTTCGGCGTCAGCCAGTTCATGGAAAACGCCCGCTACCAGCACTCGCTGGAAACCGAGCTCTCGCGCACCATCAACACGCTGCGCCCGGTCCGTGATTCGCGCGTGCACCTGGCCATCCCCAAGCCCAGCGCCTTCACCCGCCAGCGTGACGTGGCCAGTGCCTCGGTGGTGCTGGAGCTGCGCGGTGGCCAGCAGCTTGAACGCGGCCAGATCGATGCGATCGTGCACATGGTCGCCGCCAGCATCCCGGACCTGGCGCCCGAGCGCGTCACTGTGGTGGACCAGAGCGGGCGCATGCTCAGCGTCTCCGATCCGAACAGCGAAGCGGCCATGAATGCCGCGCAGTTCGAGCAGGTGCGCCGCCAGGAAACCTCGTTCAATCAGCGCATCCGCGAGCTGCTCGAGCCGATGACCGGCCCCGGCCGGGTCAACCCGGAAGTCAGCGTGGACATGGATTTTTCGGTGATCGAAGAAGCCCGCGAGCTCTACAACGGCGAGCCGCAGAAGCTGCGCAGTGAGCAGATGAGCGAAAACAGCAGCAACGTGCCCGGCCCGCAGGGCGTGCCCGGGGCTGCCAGCAATACCCCGCCCGGCCCGGCCGCCGCACCGGCCACGGCGCAGGCGCCGACGGAAACCTCCAAGAACGCGACCCGCAACTACGAGCTGGACCGCACCCTGCAGCACACCCGCCAGCCGGCCGGTCGCATCAAGCGCGTCTCGGTGGCGGTGCTGGTGGACAACGTGCCGCGCGCCGGTGCCAACGGCAAGATGGCCGACCAGGCCCTCTCGGCGGCCGAGCTGACGCGCGTCGAAGCGCTGGTCAAGCAGGCGGTCGGCTTCGATGCCGAACGAGGCGACACGGTCTCGGTGATGAATGCCCCGTTCGTGCGCGAAGTGACGCCGGTCGAAGGGCCGAAGTGGTGGGAGCTGCCCCAGGTGCAGGACGCCTTGCGTCTGCTGCTCGGCGCGATCGTGGTGCTGGCCCTGGTGTTCGGTGTGCTGCGCCCGGCGCTGCGCTCGATCACCGGCCAGACCAAGCCCAAGGATGACGAGCTGGAACCCCACCGTGCCGATGTGCAGCTGGTCGACGATGGCGAAGGGCTGCCGGCGATCGGCAGCGAGCGCCTGCACGCGGCCGGACATGAACCGCTGGCGCTGCCGGTGGACTCTTACGAGGAACGACTGCGCATGGCGCGTGAAGCTGTAAAGACCGATTCCAAGCGCGTGGCCCAGGTGGTCAAGGGCTGGGTGGCCAATGATTGATGCACCTCCCCCGCTGACCGGCGTTCAGCGCGCTGCCGTCCTGCTGCTCTCGCTGGGTGAACTGGACGCGGCCGAAGTGCTGCGCCACATGGAGCCCAAGGAAGTCCAGAAGATCGGCATCGCGATGGCGACCATGACCGACATCACCCGCGAGCAGGTCGAGCGGGTCATGGACCAGTTCGGCAGCGAGCTGGGCTCCAAGACCTCGCTCGGCGTGGGCTCGGACGACTACATCCGCAACATGCTGGTGCAGGCGCTGGGCACCGAAAAAGCCGGCAGCCTGATCGACCGCATCCTGCTGGGGCGCAACACCACCGGCCTGGACGCGCTGAAGTGGATGGATCCGCGTGCCGTCGCAGACCTGGTCCGCAACGAGCACCCGCAGATCATCGCCATCGTGATGGCCCACCTGGAAACCGACCAGGCCGCCGACGCGCTCAAGCTGCTGCCCGAACGCACCCGCGTGGACGTACTGCTGCGCATCGCCACGCTGGATGGCATTCCGCCGAACGCGCTCAATGAACTCAACGAGATCATGGAGCGCCAGTTCGCCGGCAACCAGAACCTGAAGTCGTCCAACGTGGGCGGCGTGCAGTGTGCGGCCAACATTCTGAACTTCATGGACAGCGGACAGGATCAGGCGATCCTGGGCGAGATCGCCCGCATCGATGCCCCGCTGAGCGGCCGCATCCAGGACCTGATGTTCGTGTTCGACGATCTGGTCGACCTGGACGACCGCGAACTGCAGCTGGTGCTGCGCGAAGTCAGCGGCGAGCGCCTCGGCCTGGCCCTGCGCGGCGCCGACATCAAGGTACGCGACAAGATCACCCGCAACATGTCCCAGCGTGCCGCTGAAATCCTGCTCGAAGACATGGAAGCCCGCGGCCCGGTGCGCCTGTCCGATGTGGAAGTGGCGCAGCGCGAGATCCTGGCGATCGTCAAGCGGATGGCCGATGAAGGCACCGTCACCATTGGCGGCAACGCGGAGGCCATGCTGTGAACAACGCCGTGCGCTGGCTTGCCCCGGACCTGCTGGCGGTGCCCGAGCCGCCGCCGGAAGAGCAGTTCGAGCTCACCGAACCGGACCCGGAGCACGAGCCGGAACCGCTGCTGCAGCTGCCGACCCTGGAGGAAATCCAGGCGATCCAGGACAGCGCCGAGAAAGACGGTTTCGATCAGGGGCACGCCGAAGGGCTGGCCCAGGGCCAGGCGGAAGTGCGCCGGCTGATCGCGCAGATCGAAGGCATCCTGGACAACTTCAGCCGGCCACTGGTGCGGCTGGAGAACGAAGTGGTCGCCGCACTCGGCGAGCTGGCAGTGCGGGTGGCCGGCAACCTGGTCGGGCGTGCCTACGAGGCCGAACCGGAACTGCTGGCGCAGCTGGTCAATGAAGCGGTGGATGCCGTTGGTGGCGCGAGCCGCGATGTGGAGGTCCGCCTGCATCCGGACGACATCGCTGCGCTGGCGCCGGTGCTCAACCTGGCCCCGAACCAGCGCCTGACGCCGGATCTGAGCCTGAGCCGCGGCGACCTGCGCGTGCATGCCGAGGCCGTGCGCATCGACGGCACGCTGGATGCACGCCTGCGCGGCGCCCTGGATGCGGTCATCCGCAAAGCCGGAACCACCCCATGAACACCGATACCCTGCCCCCACCCGCCGATTGGACCGCCGCGCGCAACCTGCGGCTGGCGTCGCGGCTGGACAACATCCGCCCGGATACCGCGCATGGCCGCGGCCTGATCCGCGAAGGCGTGCTGCGCCGCGCGGTTGGCCTGACGCTGGAAGCAGTCGGCTGTGAAGCGCCGATGGGCGCCAGCTGCAAGGTCGAGGTGGCCGACGGTGGCTGGGTCGATGCCGAAGTGGTCGGCTTCGCCGGTGAACGCACCTACCTGATGCCCAGCGCCGAACTGCACGGCCTGCTGCCCAATGCGCGGGTCGTGCCCTCGCTCGGCCGCGGTGGCGTGGAAGTGGGCGAAGGCCTGCTCGGCCGCGTGATCGACAGCGACGGCGTGCCGCTGGATGGCAAGGGCCCGATCCGCGCCGAAGGCACCGTCGGCATGGCCGGCGTCTCGATCAACCCGCTCTCGCGTGAGCCGATCACCCAGCCGCTGGACGTGGGCGTACGCGCGATCAACGCCTTGTTGCCGATCGGTCGCGGCCAGCGTGTCGGCCTGTTCGCAGGCTCCGGTGTCGGTAAATCGACCCTGCTGGGCATGATGACCCGCTACACCGCCGCCGATGTCATCGTGGTGGGCCTGATCGGCGAACGTGGCCGCGAGGTCCGCGATTTCGTGGAAAGCACGCTGGGCGAAGAAGGCCTGCGCCGCGCCGTGGTGGTGGCGGCCCCGGCCGACCGCCCGCCGCTGGCCCGCCTGCACGGTGCCTACCGCGCCACCGCGATCGCCGAGTGGTTCCGGGACCAGGGGTTGAACGTGCTGTTGCTCATGGACTCGCTGACCCGCTTCGCCCAGGCCCAGCGCGAGATCGGCCTGTCCGTCGGTGAGCCGCCGACCACCCGCGGCTATCCGCCCTCCGTATTCGCCAAGCTGCCCGCACTGGTTGAACGCGCGGGCAATGGCGCCAAGGGCCGCGGCTCGATCACCGCGTTCTACACCGTGCTGACCGAAGGCGATGATCCGCAGGATCCGATCGCCGATGCCGCACGCGCGATTCTTGACGGTCACATCCTGCTCTCGCGCCGCGTCGCCGACAGCGGCCTGTACCCCGCCATCGACGTGGAGTCCTCGGTCAGCCGCGTGGTCACGGAAATCGCCGACGAGCCGTGGCGCCTGCGCATCCGCAAGCTCAAGCGGCTGGTCTCGGCGTATTCGTCCAACCGCGACCTGATCGCGATCGGCGCGTATCAGCGCGGCAACGACCCGGCGACCGACGAGGCGCTGGAGCGCTGGTCGGACATTGTTGAATTCCTCGGCCAGGACGTCGGCAAAGCCGCCGACCTGCCGCACAGTCAGGCCGCCCTCAAGCGGCTGGTGGAACCAGAGAGTTAAGCCATGATCCAATCCAAGCGCTTCGACCCCTTGCTGAAACGAGCCCAGGACCACGAAGACGAGGTCGCCCGCGACCTGGCCGAGCGCCAGCGTGCGCTCGACACGCATGTGTCGCGCCTGGATGAGCTGCGCCGTTACGCCGAGGAATACGCCGGTGCCCAGATGTCGGCCACCAGCCCGGCCCAGCTGATGAACCGCCGCGCCTTCCTGGATCGCCTGGACAGTGCGGTCGCCCAGCAGCGTCAGACCGTGGACAACAACCGCGAGAAGGTGGACGCCGAGCGCGCCCGCCTGTTGCTGGCCAGCCGTGACAAGCAGGTGCTGGAACAGCTCGCCGCCAGCTACCGCGCGCAGGAAAAGGTGGTCACCGACCGCCGCGACCAGCGCGAGATGGACGATCTCGGCGCCCGCCGTTCGCGCCAGGCGCAGCGCGAAGAAGGCGAGAACGGAGGCAGCCCGTGATGCCTTCCGGCCTGCTCGGCGGCGCCGCCTCCGCACAGAATGCGGGCGGCACCTCGTCCAGCCCCCGCGCGGACAGCACCCGCGGCACCGACCGTCGGGACTTTGACGCGCTGCTCAAGCCAGGTCGCGAGGCGCCCCGCAACGACACGCCGCGCAACGCCGGCAGCAGCCGCGACGCAGGCAAGAGCGCCACGACCGGCACCGCCAGCCAGGACAAGGACGCCGCGACACGCCCCGCCAGGCCCAGCGCCAGGAAGGAAGACGACACGGTCGCCACCCCCGATACCGCTGCCACGGCACCGGCCACGGCGGAGAAGCCGGCCGCCGAACCGGCCGACGACACCGAGGCCGCATGGCCCCCGCTGGGGCTGGCCGGGCTGGCATTGAACGGCCTGCCGGTACCGGCGCCCACGCCCGTCACACCCGTGGCGACCGGCGCCGCCGCGGGCGCCAATGCGGCCCTGCCGGCCGTGGCCACCGCAGCCCCGGACGCCAACGCGACCCCGCCGGTGCTGGCTGCCGCGCCATCCACCGACGGCAGCATCGCCCTGCCCGCCTTGGCTGCCGAGGCTGCGCCGGCCGACGATGCCTTGCTGCTCAAAACCTTCACGGACGCCTTGAACGCGGCCACCAACGACGGCCCCGATGCCCCCGCCAGCCCGCTGCTGCATGCACTGCAGGGCATGACCGAGGCCAAGCCGACGGTGGCCAGCCTGTTCACCGGCTCGCCTACCGCCACCCCGCATCTGGGGGGTGAGGATTTCGACGATGCCGTCGGCGCGCGCGTCGGTTGGCTGGCGGACCAGAAGATCGGCCACGCCCACATCAAGATCACCCCGAACGACCTCGGTCCGATCGAGGTGCGCCTGCAACTGGACGGCGACAAGGTCCATGCGAGCTTCACCAGCGCCCACGCCGACGTGCGCCATGCACTGGAAAGCAGCCTGCCGCGCCTGCGCGACCTGCTTGGCGAGCAGGGCTTCCAGCTTGGCAACGCCGATGTAGGCCACCAGCAGACCGCGCCCGATGGCGGACGAGGCGATGGCCGCGGCGGAATGAATGGCGAGGACGGAGAACCGGCGCTGGCCGACACCACGCTGTCGCCCTCGCAGTTGATCCGCCAGCGCGGCCTGGTCGACGCCTACGCGTGATCGCACGCGGCGGCGCGGGCTCCACCGCGCCGCCAGAAAGCCGACACGTCGTCTTCAGCATTCAGGCACGGCCTTTGCATGTAGGCAGGAAGCAATCCTCTGGAGCTTCCCCTCGTGGCCGCAGCCGCCGATAAAACCAAGAAATCCGCCGAGAAGGACAAGACCGCCAAGCCGCGCAGTCCGCTCCTGGTCACCGCCCTGGTCGCGGTGCTCGCCGCTGGCGCCGCCGGTGGCGGGGTCTGGTACTTCACCCAGTCCAAGCATGATGACAAGGCCGCCAAGCCGGCCGCCAGCAAATCCGCGGTGCCTGCCCCGGCGCAGTACTTCGGCCTTGAGCCGCCGTTCGTGGTCAACCTCAACAGCAGCTTCGACGGCCCGCGCTACCTGCAGGTCGAAGTGCAGCTGATGAGCCGCGACCCGGCCGCGATGGAGGCGATCAAGCTGCATGCGCCAGCCATCCGCGCCAAGCTGCTGATGCTGTTCTCCCAGGTCGAGCCGAGCGACATCGCCGACCGCGCCGGCAAAGAGCGCCTGCAGGCCAGTTCACTGGCTGAAGTGCAGAAGCTGCTCAAGGCCGAGACCGGCAAGCCCGGTGCCGACGAATTGCTGTTCACCAGTTTCGTGACCCAGTAAGGGCGACCATGAATGACCTGCTTTCCCAGGACGAGATCGATGCCCTGCTGCATGGCGTGGATTCCGGTGCGGTTGAGACCGACCTCGATGCGCCCACGCCCGGCGAGGCGCGCTCGTACGATTTCGCCAGTCAGGACCGCATCATCCGCGGCCGCATGCCGACCCTGGAAATGGTCAACGAGCGCTTCGCGCGCCTGTGGCGCATCGGCCTGTTCAACCTGATCCGCCGCTCGGCCGAACTCTCCGTGCGTGGCATCGAGCTGATCAAGTTCAATGACTACATGCACTCGCTGTACGTGCCGACCAACCTCAACCTCATCCGCTTCAAGCCGCTGCGCGGGACCGGGCTGATCGTGTTCGAGCCGACGCTGGTGTTCGCGATCGTGGACAACTTCTTCGGCGGTGATGGGCGCTACCCGACCCGTATCGAAGGGCGCGAGTTCACCGCCACCGAGATGCGCGTGATCCACCTGCTGCTCAAGCAGACCTTCGCTGATCTGCAGGAAGCCTGGGCGCCGGTGATGGATGTGGAGCTGGAGTACATCAACTCCGAGATCAATCCGCACTTCGCCAACATCGTGACGCCGCGCGAGTACGTGGTGGTCTGCCGCCTGCATGTCGAGCTTGACGGCGGTGGCGGCGACATCCACGTCACCCTGCCCTACTCGATGCTCGAGCCCATCCGCGAGCTGCTTGACGCGGGCATCCAGAGCGACCGCAACGACCGCGATGCCAGCTGGGGCGTGATGCTGCGCGAGCAGCTCAACATCGCCGAGGTCACGCTCTCGAGCGTACTGGCCACCAAGCGCATGAGCCTGCGCGACCTGACCAAGCTGAAGATCGGCGATGTGCTGCCGATCGAGCTGCCCAAGCAGGTGCCGGTGTGCGTGGAAAACGTGCCGGTGTTCACCGGCGAGTTCGGCGTCGCCAACGGTTTCAACGCGGTGAAGATCACCGCCACCCATCCCCCGGGCATCCGCCCACGCGTTCCCGTACTGCAGGAAGACCCGCAATGAACGATATCGAATCCAACGCGCCGGCACCGGCACAGTTCACCCAGCTGCAGTCCGATGACACCACGGTCGGCGACGAGCTCAACCTGGATGTGATCCTGGATGTGCCGGTGACGCTGTCGCTGGAAGTGGGCCGCGCCCGCCTGCCGATCCGCAACCTGCTGCAGCTCAACCAGGGCTCGGTGGTGGAACTGGAGCGCGGTGCCGGCGAATCGCTGGACGTGTTCGTCAACGGCACCCTGATCGCCCATGGCGAGGTGGTGGTGATCAACGACCGCTTCGGCGTGCGCCTGACCGACGTGGTCAGCCCGAGCGAACGGATCCGGAGACTGCGTTGAGTGCCGGGCTGCTGATCGCGGCCGGCGCCTCGACCGTCAAGGTCGGCCAGCATGCCGCCGCTGCACCGGGCATGTTCGGTGCGGTGCTGGCACTGCTCGGCGTGCTGGCGTTGATCGTCGGGCTGGGCTGGTTGCTCAAGCGCATGCCCGGCAGCGGCTTCCGCCCGGCCGAGGGGCTGCGCGTGGTCGCCAGCCTGACCGTCGGCGCGAAGGAGCGCGTGGTGGTGGTCGAGGTCAATGGCACCCAGCTGCTGCTGGGCGTCACTGCCGGTGGCATCAACACGCTGCATCAGCTGCCCGACCCCCTGCCGGCCCCGACGCCGGCGCGCCTTCCCGATTTCAAACACCTCCCGAATTTCGCCCAGCTGCTGCAACAGCGGCTGCGCAAGGAACCCTGACCATGCGTGGCCCCCGTACTTCCTGGACCCGTTACCTGCCGCTGTTGCTGACCGCTCTGCTGTGCGCGCTGCCGGCCCTGGCCTGGGCCGCGCCCGGCGTGCCGGGTGTGCCGGCACTGCCGGATGTGAATGTCGGCAAGATCGGCGGGCAGCCGGTCAGCCTGCCTTTGCAGACGTTGCTGTTGATGACGGCGATCACCCTGATCCCGTCGATGCTGCTGGTGCTGACCGCCTTCACCCGCATCATCATCGTGCTGGGCCTGCTGCGCCAGGCGCTCGGCACCGGCCAGACCCCGTCCAACCAGGTGCTGCTCGGCCTGGCGCTGTTCCTCACCGCGATGGTGATGCTGCCGGTGTGGCAGAAGGCGTGGGGCAGCGGCATGGCGCCCTACCTCAACGGCGAGATCGATTTCCAGACGGCCTGGACCCTGACCACCCAGCCGCTGCGCGCCTTCATGCTGGCGCAGATCCGCGAGACCGATCTGATGACCTTTGCCGGCATGGCCGGCCACGGCACCTACGACAGCCCGGATGCCATCCCGTTCCCGATTCTGGTCGCCTCGTTCGTTACCAGCGAGCTCAAGACCGCCTTCGAAATCGGCTTCCTGATTTTCATTCCCTTCGTGATCATCGATCTGGTCGTGGCCAGCGTACTCATGTCGATGGGCATGATGATGCTCTCGCCGATGCTGGTCTCCGCCCCGTTCAAGATCCTGTTGTTCGTGCTGGTGGATGGCTGGGTTCTGGTGGTGGGCACGTTGGCCGCCAGCTTCAATGCGGTCTGACCGCCCCACCCTGTTGATCGAAACGGACCCGAGACTGACATGACGCCCGAACTTGCCCTGACCGAACTGCGTGGTGGCCTGATCACCGTGTTGTGGGTTGCCGGCCCGCTGCTGCTCACCGTGCTGATCGTCGGCGTGGTGGTCGGCGTGGTCCAGGCCGCGACCCAGCTCAACGAACCCACCATCGCCTTCGTCGCCAAGGCCGCGGCGTTGACCGTGGTGTTGTTCGCGCTGGGCAGCCTGCTGATCGGCCACCTGGTCGAGTACACCACGCTGCTGTTCCAGCGCATTCCCCATCTGATCGGCTGAGGCAGCCGCCGTGGATTCCGCGACCCAGATGGCCGCCGATGGCCTGCAGGCCTTCGGCATGATCGGCACGATCCTGTGGACCATGCTGCGGATCGGCGCGATGCTGATGGCCATGCCGCTGATCGGTACACGCGCGGTGCCGTCACGAATCCGCGTGCTGCTTGCCGGCGCATTGGCGATCGCGCTGTCGCCGATGCTGCCGCCGGTGCCGGAATGGACCGGCTTCGATGCGGCCACGGTGCTGACCATTGCCCGCGAACTGGCGATCGGCGTATCCATCGGCTTCCTGCTGAGGCTGGTCTTCGAAGCCGGCGCGATGGCCGGCGAGCTGGTCGCGCAGGGTACCGGCCTGGCCTTCGCGCAGATGAGCGACCCGCTGCGTGGCGGCAGTTCCGGCGTGATCGGGCAGTGGTTCTACCTGCTGTTCGGCCTGCTGTTCTTCACCGTCAACGGCCACCTGGCGCTGATCTCGCTGTTGATGGACAGCTACAAGGCCTTGCCGATCGGCACCTCGCTGCCCGATCCGCAGGCATTCCTGAGCATCGCCCCGACCTTCCTGCTGCAGGTGTTCCGTGGCGCGCTCACGCTGGCACTGCCGCTGACCGTGGCGATGCTGGCGATCAACCTGGCCTTCGGCGTGCTGGCCCGTGCGGCGCCTGCGTTGAACCCGATCCAGCTCGGCCTGCCGGTCGCACTGCTGCTGGGCCTGTTCCTGCTGACCGTGCTGGCCGGCGAGATGGGGCCGCCGGTGCAACGCCTGTTCGATGCGGCCTTCGATGCCGCCGACAGTGTCAGCCGCTGACCCGGGACACGCGGCGGGACACCTCCTGCCGCCATGGGTTGGGGGCACTCACGCCACTTGCGGGGCACCGGGGGCCTGACGGTAGTCTTGACCGCTCGACGGCAGTGCCTTTGCAACGCAACGACAGAATCTTCACCGTGTCTTTGCGGTGATGGCCGTGCGTCCTGTCGTATCGCTCAGATGTTGACCAGGGAGAGTGTCTTGCTGATCGGCAGCTATACCCCGTGGTTGGTGGTGATTTCGTTCCTTGTCGCAGTACTGGCCTCCTTTACCGCGCTGGATATGTCCAGCCGGGTGACGACCGCCACCACGCGCCGCACCACCTGGTTGTGGTTGGTCGGCGGCGGCTGCGCGATGGGGCTGGGCATCTGGTCAATGCACTTCATCGGCATGCTCGCCTTCCAGTTGCCGATCCCCCTCGGCTATGCGCTTGGCCTGACCACCGTCTCGCTGCTGGCCGCCATGGCCTCTTCCATCTTCGCGCTGTGGCTGGTCTCGCAGCCGACCCTGCCGCACGGGCGGCTGGCGCTTGGCGCCGTGCTGATGGGCAGTGGCATCGCCTCGATGCATTACCTGGGCATGGCCGCGCTGCACATGCAGCCCGGCATCGACTACCACGCCGGCTGGGTGGCGCTGTCGCTGCTGATTGCAGTGGCGGCCTCGTGGACGGCCCTGTTCATTGCCTTCCGCCTGCGCAGCACGCACCGCCGCCTGCGCGACCGCGCCGCACCGGCACTGGTGCTGGGCACCGCGATCGTGGGCATGCATTACACCGGCATGGCCGCCGCCCGCTTTCCGGCGGACAGCATCTGCGGTGCTGCGGCCGGTGATGGCCTGCAGGCGCAATGGCTGGCACTGGTGGTGCTGGCCCTGACCATCGCGATCCTGGCGGTGGTCCTGATCGTGTCCTGGCTGGACCAGCGCATGGAGGCGCAGCTGCTGCGGCTGCGCAACACCGACCTGAGCAGCTCGCTGGATGATGCGCAGGCGGAGTTGACCCAGGCGGCCCTGCACGATCCCCTGACCCGCCTGCCGAACCGCCGGCTGCTGCAGCAGCGCATCGAGCAGGCCCTGGCCGAGGCCGAGCAGCGCGGCAGCCGCTTCGCGGTGATGTTCATGGATCTGGACGGCTTCAAGCAGGTCAACGATGCCTACGGCCACCAGACCGGCGATGCGCTGCTGGTGGCCGTCGCCGACCGCACCCGCAAGCTGCTGCGGCCGGCAGACATGCTGGCACGGCTGGGCGGCGATGAGTTCGTGCTGGTGGTGCCGATCGAGAACGACGAGGACGTGGCGACACTGGCCAGCCGCCTCATCCAGACCGTCGGCAACGAGCCACTGCTGCCGCGCCACGACCTGCAGGTGACCGCCAGCATCGGCATCGCGATCTGCCCGGACCACGCCGCCAGCGAGCGCCAGCTGATGGCCTTCGCCGATGCGGCGATGTACCAGGCCAAGGAGGCCGGCCGCAACGCCTACGTGCTGTTTGCGGACTGGATGAATGACAGCGCCGAGCAGCAGTTCCAGCTGCTGGCCGACCTGCGCCGCGCCATCGGCAGCGAGCAGCTGTTCCTGCACTACCAGCCCAAGACCCGCGTCGCCGGGCAATCGATCAGCGGCGCCGAAGCGTTGATCCGCTGGCGGCATCCGCAACAGGGCCTGATTCCGCCGGACCGCTTCATCCGGCTGGCCGAACGCAGCGGCGTGATCAACGAGATCGGGCGCTGGGCACTGGATGAAGCCTGCCGCCAGCTGCGCGTGTGGCACGACGCCGGGCATGACGCCTGGACGGTGTCGGTGAATCTCTCGCCGATCCAGTTCGCCTCGCCCAACCTGCTGAAGGAAGTCCGCGAGGCGCTGCAGACCCATCGCATCGAGCCGCGCCGGCTGATCCTGGAGATCACCGAAAACACGGTGATGCGCGATACCGAGGCCAGCCTGACCCTGTTGCAGGCCATGGCGGCGTTGGGGGTGGGCATCTCCATCGATGACTTCGGTACCGGCTACTCCAGCCTGTTGTACCTCAAGCGCCTTCCCGCCACCGAGATCAAGATCGACCATGCCTTCGTGCGCGACCTGGAAAACAGCTCCGAGGATGTGGTGATCGTCTCGGCGATCGTGGCCCTGGGGCATGCCCTGGACATGGACATCGTGGCCGAGGGGGTCGAGACCGCCGGTCAGCGCGCCTATCTGGAACGGCTGGGTTGTGATTACCTGCAGGGCTATCTGCTCGGCAGACCGGTAGACGCCCAGCGCTTCATGCAGCTGCATGATCTGCCCCGCCCCAGAGTGGAGGTTGCGGCAGGCTGGAAGGCCCAGGCGCGGCCAGGGGCCTCGGCGGGGTGATGCAGGCCCGGTGAGGTAGTGCCGGCCCGGTGAGGCAGTGCCGGCCCGGTGAGGTAGTGCCGGCCGCTGGCCGGCTCCTCGAAGGCCAGCAGGCATCACCTTGAGCCGGCCAGCGGCCGGCACTACCTTGGCTCCCGGCTCCCGGCTCCCGGCTCCCGGCTCCCGGCTCGCGGAACGGTTCTTGCACGGACCCGGGTATCTCCTCCCGTGTCGTGCCCTGATGTCCGAAAACGAACAAGCCGGCGAAAAGACCGAATTACCGACCGAAAAACGCCTGCGCGATGCCCGGGAACAGGGCAACATCCCGCGCTCGCGGGAGCTGGCGACGGCGGCCGTGTTCGGTGCCGGCGTACTGGCGTTGATGGCGTTCTCCGGCACCATCGCCCGCAACGCCAAGAGCTGGATGCAGTTCGCGCTCAGCCCCGAGCCGGGCCTGCGCCTGCACCCACAGGCGCTGTTCGGCCACTTCGGCGAATTGATGCTGCGCTTGATGCTGGCCATGTGGCCGCTGCTCGTCATCTGTCTGCTGGCCTGTTTCCTGTCGCCGGTGGCGATGGGCGGGCTGCGCTGGTCGAACAAATCGCTGATGCCCGATTTCAAACGGCTCAGCCCGATGGCCGGCATGAAGCGCCTGTACGGGCCTGAAGCGATTGCCGAGTTCACCAAGTCGCTGCTGCGCATCGCCTTCGTCGGCACCGCGGCGGGGCTGGTGGTGTGGCACGGCACCCGCTCGCTGCGCGACCTGCTCAACCAGCCCCTGGAAGCGGCGATGGTGCATGGCCTGGGCTTCACCCTGAAGCTGATGCTGGCCACCGGCGGCGCGATGATGCTGTTGGCCGCCATCGATGCGCCGTACCAGCGCTGGAACTGGATGCGCAAGCTGAAGATGACCCGTGAAGAGCTGCGCCGGGAGATGAAGGAAAGCGAAGGCAGCCCCGAGGTCAAGGGCCGCATCCGCCAGCTGCAGCAGCAGATGTCCAACCGCCGGATGATGGAGGCGGTGCCCACCGCCGATGTCGTGGTGGTCAATCCCACCCATTACGCGGTCGCCCTGAAGTACGACGGCGGAAAGATGGGGGCGCCCACCGTGGTCGCCCTGGGCGTGGATGAAACCGCCCTGCGCATCCGTGAAGTGGCCGACGGCAACAAGGTCGCCATCGTCTCCGCCCCGCCTTTGGCACGCGCCTTGTATCGGGAAGGTCAACTTGGAAAGGAAATTCCCGTGAGACTGTATTCGGCCGTGGCCCAGGTGCTCTCCTACGTCTACCAGCTGCGCAGCTGGGGGACCGGCCCGATGCCGGCGGCACCGAGCATCGATATCGATGAATTCGGCAAGGGAGGCCGCCCATGAGCGCGCAACCTGCCGGGATGAACGTGCGCCGCGCGCTGGACATGATCCGCCACGGCCTGGGGGCCCCGCTGATCGTGCTGGCCCTGCTGGCCATGGTGGTGGTGCCGCTGGCGCCGCCGGTGCTCGATGCACTGTTCACCTTCAACATCGCCATCTCGCTGATGGTGCTGCTGGCGGTGGTCTACGTGAAGCGCCCGCTGGATTTCACCATCTTCCCGATCGTGCTGCTGGTCACCACGATGCTGCGGCTGGCATTGAACGTGGCCTCCACCCGCGTGATCCTGCTCAACGGCCAGAACGGCCACGAAGCGGCCGGCAAGGTGATCGCCTCGTTCGGTGAGTTCGTGATCGGCGGCAACTACGCGGTCGGCATCGTGGTGTTCGCGATCCTGACCATCATCAACTTCGTGGTGATCACCAAGGGTGCCGGGCGCGTCTCCGAAGTGACCGCACGCTTCATCCTCGATGCCATGCCCGGCAAGCAGATGGCGATCGACGCCGATCTCAACGCCGGTTTGCTGACGCGTGAAGAGGCCAAGGCCCGTCGTGAGGAGGTCCGCGAGGAAGCCGACTTCTACGGCGCGATGGACGGTGCCAGCAAGTTCATCCGCGGCGATGCGATCGCCGGCATCCTGATCCTGTTCATCAACCTGGTCGGTGGCCTGGCGGTCGGCGTGCTCCAGCACGGCATGCCGTTTGGGGATGCCGCCGCGACCTACACCCTGCTCTCCATCGGTGACGGCCTGGTCGCCCAGCTCCCGGCGCTGCTGGTGTCCTCGGCGGTCGCCATGCTGGTCACCCGCGCCTCGCGCTCGCAGGACATGGCCCAGGCCATGATGGGCCAGGTGTTCGGCCAGTACCGCGCGCTGACCATCGCCGCCGCGATTCTGGCGGTGGTCGGCCTGGTGCCGGGGATGCCCAACGTCGCCTTCTTGACGCTGGCCGCGATCCTCTTCTTCATCGCGTGGAAGGCCTGGAAGAAGAGCACGGCCGAAGCCCGCGCCGCCGAATCTCCCGCCGCCAACCGTCCCGATACCCTCGGCCTGCCCGGCGCCGCGCCCTCGCCCACCGCCGAGCTGACCTGGGATGAACTGCGCCCGGTCGATCCGCTCGGCCTGGAAGTCGGCTACCGGTTGATCCCGTTGGTGGACAAGAACCAGGGCGGCGAGCTGATGGCGCGGATCAAGGGGGTGCGCCGCAAGCTCACCCACGACATCGGCTTCCTGATTCCCTCCGTCCATATCCGCGACAACCTGGAACTGCCGGCAACCGCGTATCGCCTGTTGATCCACGGCGTGCCGGTGGCCACCGCCGAGATCCACCCCGACCGTGAACTCGCGTTGGACCCGGGCAGCGCGCTGGGCACGCTGGAAGGCATCGCCGGCAAGGATCCCGCCTTCGGCCTGGATGCGACCTGGATCCAGCCGCACCAGCGCGCCAATGCCGAATCGATGGGCTACACCGTGGTCGACCCGGCCACCGTGGTCGCCACCCATCTGTCGCACCTGATCCGTGAGCACGCCCCGGAACTGCTTGGCCATGAAGAAGTGCAGCAGCTGCTGGCCAACCTGGCCAAGAGCGCGCCGAAGCTGGTCGAAGATCTGACGCCCAAGTCGCTGCCGCTGTCGGCCGTGGTGCGCGTGCTGCAGAACCTGCTGATCGAGCGCATTCCGATCCGCCAGCTGCGCAAGATCGTCGAATCGCTGGTGGAAAGCGCGCCGACCAGCCAGGACCCGGCCGTGCTCACCGCTGCCGTGCGCAACGCGCTGGGCCGTTTCATCGTGCAGGAGATCGCCGGGATGTCGCCGGAGCTGCCGGTCTTCACCCTCAACCCGCAACTGGAACGGGTCTTGCAGGAGTCCACGCAGGGCAACGGCGCCGCGCTGGAACCCGGACTCGCCGAGCGACTGCATCAAAGCCTGGCCGAATGTGTCGGCAAGCAGGAAGCGAAGAACGAGCCGGCGGTCGTGCTGGTGCCTGGCCCGGTTCGTGCCGCGCTGGCACGGCTGGTACGCCACAGCGTCCCCTCGCTGTCCGTACTTGCCTACAGCGAGGTGCCCGAGGACAAACGGTTGAAGCTGGTCGGCACGATCAGTTGAGCCGGACACCCAACGGCACCGCGACAGAAAACAGACACCTCATTCGATTTCACCGCAGCAGGAAATAAAGGGACTCCCTGACCGTGCAGACCACCGACAACCAGCGTTTCCCTTCCACCACTCCGCCGCCCCAGTCCCGGTATCACAGCATGAAAATCAAACGCTTCGTCGCCTCCGATATGCGCTCGGCCATGAACCTGGTGCGCAAGGAACACGGTCCGGACGCAGTGATCCTGTCCAACCGCCGGATCGAGGAAGGTGTCGAAATCGTGGCGGCGGCCAACTACGACGAAAGCGCCGTGCAGCGTGCGCTGGAAGCGGCCCGCAAGGACGTCGCGCCGCCGGCACCGCGCCCGCGCAGCGCCGCCGATGCCGTGATTGCCGCCGTGACCCGCCGCAAGGCCCCGGTCGCCACGCCCGAGCCGGTGGCCGCGACCACCTCGGCCGTGGCCGCACTGGCCCGCGCCGCCGTCGGCGCGACCGGTCGCACGCTGGATACCGCCAACGAAATCGTGCCGCCGCCGGGCAGCGACGGTTTCGCTGCCACCCTGGCCCGCGCCAGCGTCAGTCCTGCCGTCAATGAACCGTCGCTGCCGGAGCAGATCTTCGCGCCGTTCAATGTCGAGCAGGCCGCGGCCGCCTCGCCTGCCGCACCGGTGGATGCCGTCGCCGCGCCGGCCCCGATCAACCGCGCCCGCTTCGTGATCGATCCGCCGTTGGAGGAGACGGACGAGACCGTACTGCAGGGCGCCGCCGTGCCGGTGCCGGTCGTCGCTGCTGCCCTGCCGCCGGCACTCCCGCTGCCGATCGCCGAGACCGTCATCGCCGCCGCCAATGAACCGGCACCGGTCGTGGCGAGCGTGCCGGAACTGACGGTCATCCAGCGCGACGACGAAGAAATCCGCCAGCTGCGCCATGAAGTGGCCGGCATGCGCCATGTCATCGAGCGTGAGATGCACCGGTTCACCGATGAGCGCCTGCGCGGCTCGCCGGTCCGCGCCGCCGCGCTGGACCTGATGGACGAATACGGCTTCGACGCCGGCATCAGCCGCGACGTGGCCATGCAGATTCCGCTGGATACCGAGGCCCACCGTGGCCGCGGCCTGATGCTCGGCCTGCTCTCCAAGAAGCTGCCGATCGCCCCGGTCGACCCGCTTGAAGCCGGCGGCGTGATCGCCCTGGTCGGCCCGACCGGCGCCGGCAAGACCACCACCATCGCCAAGCTGGCCTCGCGTTTCGCCGAGGCGCATGCCGCCCGCGACGTGGCCCTGGTCACCACCGATACCGGCCGCATCGGCGCCCGCGAGCAGCTGTACGGCTTCGGCCGCCAGCTCGGCATCGCCGTCCACGAGGCCAGCAGCGGCAGTGATCTGAACCAGCTGCTGGAGCGACTGAAGGACTACAAGCTGGTCCTGATCGACACCGCTGGCCTGGGCCCGCGCGACCGCGCCCTGGCCGCCCAGCTGCAGTGGCTGCGCGCCGCCGAGCAGATCCGCACACTGCTGGTGCTGCCGGCCAACACCAGCTTCGGCGACATGGACGAGGTGGTGCGCCGCTTCAGCGCCGCCAACCCGCAGGGCGTGGTGTTGAGCAAGCTGGACGAAACCGGCCGCTTCGGTACCGCCCTTTCGGTGGCCGTGGATCACCGCCTGCCGATCACCTGGGTCACCGATGGCCAGGACGTTCCTGAAGACCTGCACCGTGCCAGTGCGGCCAATCTTGTACTTCGCCTTGAAGATTTGCGCCGCGCGGCCGATATGCCCTGCAACCCGGAGTTGAACCATGCCGTCGCGTGAGTATGCCAAGCTGACCAAGACCTTCCCGTTGTCGGCTACCCGAAGCCAGCCGCTGGGCCCGGTCCGCACCATCGCCGTCACCGGCGGCAAGGGCGGCGTGGGCAAAACGAACGTTTCGGCCAATCTGGCCGTGGCGCTGGCGGACATGGGCAAGCGCACGCTGCTGCTGGACGCCGACCTCGGCCTGGCCAACATCGATGTGATCCTCGGCCTGCAGCCGAAGGTGACCCTGGCCGACCTCGTCGCCGGGCGCTGCACGCTGGAAGAAGTGATCATCGAAGGCCCCGGCGGCGTGCTGGTGGTCCCGGCCGCCTCCGGCCGTCGCCACATGGCCGAGCTGCAGCCGGCCGAGCACGTCGGCCTGGTCAACGTCTTCTCCGAGCTCGAGCGCGAGCTGGACATCATGATCGTGGATACCGCCGCCGGCATCACCGATGGCGTGCTGACCTTCTGCCAGGCCGCACAGGACACCGTGGTGGTGGTCTGCGATGAGCCGGCGTCGATCACCGACGCCTACGCGCTGATCAAGGTGCTCTCGCGCGAGCGCGGCGTGGACCGCATCCAGGTGGTGGCCAACATGGTCCGCGACCCGAACGAAGGCCGCGTGCTGTACGAAAAGCTGAGCCGCGTCTGCGAGAAGTTCCTCGCCGATGTCTCGCTGAACTACCTGGGCTGCGTGCCGCAGGATGACTGGCTGCGCCTGTCGGTGCAGCGCCAGCAGCCGGTGGTGAAGGCCTACCCGTCCAGTCCGGCCGCCCTGGCGCTGACCGAGATCGCGCGCCGCACTGCCCGCTGGCAGGCCCCGACCGAGCCGCGTGGCGGGGTCGAGTTCTTCCTGGAACGCATCCTCAAGCAACGCGGGGTGACGGTATGAAGGGCGCAGCACAATACAAGGAGGTCCAGCGCACCGCGGCCAACGAGTGCATTGCCCAGCACTCGGATCTGGTCCGCCGCATCGCCCACCATCTGGCGGCACGTCTGCCAGCCAGCGTGGAGGTCGACGACCTGATCCAGGCCGGCATGATGGGCCTGATCGAGGCGTCGCGCAGCTACGACGCCGACCAGGGCGCCTCGTTCGAAACCTACGCCTCGATCCGCATCCGCGGTTCGATGATCGACGAGATCCGCCGTGGCGACTGGGTGCCGCGCTCGGTGCACCGCCGCGCCCGCGATGCCGCCGCGACCATCCGTCGCCTGGAGCAAAGCACCGGTCGTGCCGCCAGCGCCACCGAAGTGGCCGCCGCGATGGACATGCCGCTACCCGATTACCTGCGCCTGATGGAAGACGCATCGCGGGGCCAGGTGCTGAGCCTGGAATCGCGGATCGAGGACCAGGGAGAACTGGACACCGTCGCCCAGGGCGGCCCGACCCCGCAGCAGGTGCTGGAACGCGGTGAGTTCGGGCGTGAGCTGGGCAACGCGATCGGCCTGTTGCCCGAGCGCGAACAGCTGGTGCTGTCGCTGTACTACGAGCAGGAACTGAACCTGAAAGAGATCGGCGCCGTGTTGGGTGTCAGCGAATCGCGCGTGTGCCAGATCCATGGCCAGGCCGTGCTGCGCCTGCGGGGCCGGCTGAAGATCTTCGAGGCGGCAGACGCCGGCCTCGAGAACCATTGAAATCGAGGAAAGTGCTTTGAACAAGAACATGCGTATCCTGATCGTCGACGACTTCTCGACCATGCGTCGTATCGTCAAGAACCTGCTGGGCGATCTGGGCTTCACCAATACGGCCGAAGCCGAGGACGGGCATGCGGCGCTGGCGATGTTGCAGAGCCAGCCGTTCGATTTCGTGGTCACCGACTGGAACATGCCGGTGATGACCGGCATCGACCTGCTCAAGGCGGTGCGTGCCGACGCCAAACTCAAGACGCTGCCGGTGCTGATGGTGACCGCCGAAGCCAAGCGCGAGCAGATCATCGAAGCGGCCCAGGCCGGCGTGAACGGCTACATCATCAAGCCGTTCACCGCCCAGACCCTGGAAGAAAAGCTCGGCAAGATCTTCGAACGCCTGGCGGCGAGCGCCTGATGGACACCCTGAGCGACAAATCCGCGCTGGTGCAGCGCCTGCAGGACGCCCTGGCCGCGCTGGAAAGCGGTGACGAAGCCGGTTGGCGCCGGGAAATCGACGCCCTCGCCGCGCTGCGCACGCAGCCGATGATGGCCGGCCTGAACCGCCTGGCCCGCGAGCTTGGCCAGGCCCTGGGCGAACTGCCCAGCCTGCCCAGCGAAGCCGGCGAGCTGGATGATGCCTGCGCGCGCCTGGACCACGTGGTGGCGATGACCGAACAGGCCACCCACCGCACCCTGGACCTGGCCGAGGAATGTCGCTCGCTCACCGAACAGCTGCGCGCCAATGGGCTGACGCCCGACCAGGGCCAGCAGCTGGACCGGATCCGCCACAACCTCACCGAAATCGCGCTGACCCAGAGCTACCAGGACCTGACCGGGCAGATCATCCGCCGCGTGGTCGGGATCGTGCGTCGCGTGCATGAGGGCTTCGGTGCGCTCGGCCTGCCGCCACAGGAAGACGACAAGAAGCGCGACACCAACGGCCTGGCCGGCCCGGCCGTGAACGGCCTGGATCGCCATGCGGTGTCACAGAACGACGCCGACGACCTGCTCTCGGACCTGGGACTGTAACGCTCATGAGTGCTGTGCCAGACGATATCGCTGCCGACTTCATCCTCGAGGCCCAGGAAATCCTGGATCGCCTCGGCGAACAGCTGGTGTCGCTGGAGCAGGCGCCCCACGATGCCGACCAGCTCAACGCCGTGTTCCGTGGCTTCCACACACTCAAGGGCGGTGCCGGCTTCCTCGGCATCCAGGCGATGGTCGAGCTGTGCCACGCCGCCGAGGAAACCCTTGGCATGGCCCGCTCGGGCCAGGCCACGCTGCAGGCCCACCACTTCGATGCAGCCCAGCAATCGCTGGATTACCTGCAGTCGATGCTGGATTCGGTCTCGGCCGGGACCGAGCCGGGCTATGCCCCGCCGGAGCTGATCGCCCAGTTCGACGTCAACGGGCCGGCCTCGCCGGCGCCTGCGGCCACCGCCACGGCCAGCAGCGGCGGCGAGATGATCACCGATGATGAGTTCGAGGCGCTGCTTGACCAGTTGCACGGCGGCGCCGCACCGACCGCCATCGCGGCCCCGAAGAAAGATGACGGCCTGATCGGCGAGGACGAGTTCGAAGCCCTGCTGGACCAGCTGCACGGTGGCGCCGTTCCTGGTGCCAAGGCCGTTGCCGCCGCGCCGGTGGCTGCACCGCGCGCCGTGGCTGCGCCGGCCGCGCCGAGCGCCAAGCCGGCCCCGGCCAAGCCGCTCGCCGAAGCCGAACACACCGTGCGCGTGGACACCAAACGCCTGGATGCGATCGTCAACCTGATCGGCGAGCTGGTGCTCTCGCGCAACCGGCTCAAGACCCTGCGTGCGCGCCTGCACGATGAAGAACTGGACCGCGCGGTCTCCACGCTGGACATCGCCACCGCGCGCCTGCAGTCGGCGGTCATGCGCACCCGCATGCAGCCGGTCGGCAAGGTGTTCTCGCGCTTCCCCAAGGTGGCACGCGATGTCGCGCGGTCGCTGAAGAAGGAGGTCGAGCTTGAGCTGATCGGCGCGGAAACCGAGCTGGACCGCAACCTGGTCGAAGCGCTGGCCGATCCGCTGGTCCATCTGGTCCGCAACGCGATCGACCACGGCGTGGAAATGCCGGACCTGCGCGAGGCCCAGGGCAAGCCACGCAGTGGCCACGTGCGCCTGTCGGCCCAGCAGGAAGGCGACTACGTCAGCATCGAAGTGCAGGACGATGGCGCGGGTATCGACCCGGAACGCCTGCGTCAGAAAGCACGCGAGAAGGGCTTGATCGATCCGGAGGCCGCCGCCCGCCTGAGCAGCGAGGAATGCCTGCACCTGGTGTTCCTGCCCGGCTTCTCGACCAAGCAGCAGGTCACCGACATCTCCGGCCGCGGCGTGGGCATGGACGTGGTCCAGTCCCGCATCCGCGAGCTCAGCGGCCAGATCCAGATCCAGTCCGAGCTGGGCCGCGGCAGCCGCTTCATGATCCGCGTGCCGCTGACCCTGGCGATCCTGCCGACCCTGCTGGTGCAGGCTGGGGAAGACGTCTACGCCCTGCCCCTGGCCCGCGTGATGGAGGTGCTGCACGCCCCCAACACGTCCCTGGGCTGGTTCGACGGCCGCGCCGTGCTGGACCGCAAATCGCACACGCTGGCCCTGGTGGATCTGCGTCACTGGCTGGATGTGGAGCCGATGCCGTCCTCACTGCTGACCATCGTGGTGCTGCAGGCCGGTGAAGCCCGCTTCGGCCTGGTGGTCGACCAGGTCCGCGGCCGCGAGGAAGTGGTGATCAAGCCGCTGCCCAAGGCCCTGCGCGGCCTGCGTGGCTATGCCGGCGCCACCCTCATCGGTGACGGCCGCATGTCGCTGATCCTCGACGTGGACGGCCTCCGCTGACGCCGGTAGAGCCGACCGTTGGTCGGCTGCTTTACCCCCAAAAAACTGTGACCGCCGCCCCACCGGATTCCTTCGGCATCTCAAGTCCCATTCACACAAGCCGATAACGGACCCATGGACAGACTCAGCCTCATTGGACTTTTCCTCGCGTTGGCCTCACTGGTCGGCGGCAGCATCCTCAAGGGGGCTGGTCTGGCGTCGCTGTGGTCGCCGGCCGCCTTCGTGATCGTCATCGTCGGCACCATCGCCTCGATCCTGCTGCATACCTCGCCGGCCGTGTTCAAGCACGCCTTCAAGATCGTGAAGTGGGTGATCCTGCCGCCGAGCAGCGACCGCCGCCACCTGATCCAGCAGATCGTGGAGTGGAGCAACATCGCCCGCCGCCAGGGCCTGCTCGGTCTGGAAGCGCAGGTCGACGCCCAGGACGATCCGTTCCTGCGCAAGGGGCTGCAGCTGCTGGTGGACGGCGTGGAGCCGGAAACCATCCGGCACATGATGGAGATCGAGCTGAGCAGCCAGGAGAGCCAGGACCTGGCCGCCTCCAAGGTGTTCGAGGGCATGGGCATCTATGCGCCGACGCTGGGCATCATCGGCGCGGTGCTCGGCCTGATCGCGGTGATGAAGAATCTTGCCGATCCGAGCAAGCTCGGCCACGGCATCGCGGCGGCGTTCACCGCCACCATCTACGGCATCGCCTCGGCCAACCTGCTGTTCCTGCCGGTCTCGGCCAAGCTCAAGAGCGTGATCCACCACAACAGCCGCGACCGCGAGATGATCATCGAGGGTCTGATCTCGATCGCCCAGGGTGAGAACCCGCGCAACATCGAAACCAACCTGTCCGGGTTCCTGCACTGACATGGCCCGCCGCAAGCACCACGAAGAACATGCCAACCATGAGGCCTGGGCGATCCCTTACGCCGACCTCATGACGCTGCTGCTCGCCTTCTTCGTGGTGATGTACGCCATCTCCTCGCTCAACGAGGGCAAGTACCGGATCATGGCTGACGCGCTGACCACCGCCTTTGGTGGCGCGCCGCGCACCATCAACCCGGTGCAGGTCGGCAACCAGCAGGTCCAGGGCGGCGGCTGGGACAGCCCCTCGGTGATCAGGGCCGGGACCAAGATCGGCCCCTCCGCCCCCGCCCCCAGCAACGATCCGACCCTGCTGCCGGCGATGGCCTCGCAGATGCGCATGCCGGTCTCGATCCGCAACCAGGCACAGCTGCAGAGAGCCGAGCGCCAGCTCAACGGCATCGCCGACAAGCTCACCGCCACGCTGGCGCCGCTGATCGAACGCGGCATGATCACCGTGCGCCGCACCGAGCTGTGGATCGAAGTGGAGATCAACAGCGACATCCTGTTCCCGACCGGCTCGGCCACGCTGGATGTGCACGCGCGCGACACCCTCTCCAAACTGGCCGAAGTGCTGCGCGATGCGCCCAATGGCGTGCGCGTGGAAGGCCACACCGACAACATCCCGATCGCCACCTCGCTGTTCCCCTCCAACTGGGAGCTGTCGGCCGGGCGCGCGGCCAGCGTGGTGCATCTGTTCGCTGATCAGGGCCTGCAGCCGGCACGGCTGGCGATGGTCGGCTACGGCCAGTTCCGCCCGCGCGAAGACAATGCCAGCGCCGAAGGCCGCAACCGCAACCGGCGGGTGATGGTGATCATCCTGGCCGACACCGCGCAGAGCATCGATCCGATCACTGACCGGCTCAGCGCCGATGCCGAGGCGGCCGATGCCACCCAGGCAACCGCCGCCGGCACCCCTGTTACCCCCATCGCACCGGTGCAGTTGCCACCGGTGCCGGCCGGCAGCCGCGTTGGCGCCGCCGTTCCGCCCGCAATGAAGGAGTGAACCGCATGCGTATCTGGGCTGTTGCCAATCAGAAGGGCGGCGTGGGCAAGACCACCACGACGCTTGCGCTCGGCCGCGGTCTGGCCACGCAGGGCCACCGCGTACTGTTGATCGATCTGGATCCGCATTCGTCGCTGACCCGCGCCTTCGGCGTGCCGCTGGATCCGCCGCCGCAGGGCGTGCTGGAACTGTTCGCCGCACCACCGGCCGAGCTCTCCACCCTCGCCCACCGCAGCGACATCCCGGGCCTGGACTACGTCTGCGCGCAGGCCGCGCTGGCCACGCTGGAGCGCCGCAGCGCTAACCAGCCCGGCCTCGGCCTGGCACTGCAGAATGCGTTGGGCCGCCATCAGGGCCAGCACGATTACATCCTGCTCGATTGCGCCCCCACCCTGGGCCTGTTGATGATCAACGCACTGGCTGCGGCCGACCGCCTGATCATCCCGACCCAGGCCGAGCCGCTGGCCCTGCACGGCCTGGACGGCATGGTCCGCACCGGCGAAATGGTCGAGCGCTCGCGCCGCCGCCCGCTGCCGATGTCGATCCTGCCGACCCTGTTCGACCGCCGCACCCGCGCCGGCAACGAAACCGTCAAGCTGATGCAGGACAAGCACGGCCACCGCGTCTGGGAAGACGCGATCCCGGTCGACACCCGCATCTGCAACGCCGCCAGCCTCACCGTGCCGCCGCAATCGGAGGATTACCCCGGGCGTGGCCTGGCCGCCTATCGCCGCGCCCTGGAATGGATCCTGGCCGATGACGCGCAGCAGATGGAGCGCGCGGCATGAACACCGCGGGGGTCCTCGACGACTACCTGGAGCAGCTGCTCGGCGACGCGATGCCGGCGCCGGCCGAGGCGCCGGTGTCCGTCGCAGGGGTCGAGGTGGTTGATGCGCTCGACGCAGTCGACGCAGTCGAAGCAGTCCAAGCCGAGTCTGCCACCGGCAACGCGGGCGTCACCGAAGCAGCCCCGGCGGCTGAAGCGAGTGCCGTCGCGCCAGGCTTCGACGACCTGCTGGACGAACTGCGCAACGATCCGCTGCTGAGCGGCGCGATGACGCTCCCCACGGAGGTGCAGGCGCTGGACGCCGCCCCTGTGCAGGCTGCCCTCGCGGCGCCTGCGCCAGGCTTCGACGACCTGCTCGATGAGCTGCGCAACGACCCCCTCCTCAGCGGCGCGATGCCCGCGCCCGTAGACGAATCCCGCCCAAGCTGGGACGACCTGCCAGCCGAGGTCGTCTACGAAACCGATTCCGTGGATGCAGGCACCGACGCGCCTGCGACGGCACCCTCGCCGGCGGTGGCGCCCGCCCCGGCACCGGTCGCCGCGCTGCCAACCGCTCGCGCACCGATCGCCCGGCCGATGCCTTCCATGACGCCGATGCCGCCGATGCCGGCGGCTACCAGCGTCCGCGCCGGTACCCCCTCACTGGCGCAGAGTCGCCCTGGCAGCTGGGAGGAACTACAACGCCAGGCACGCGACCCGGCCTCCAGCCCGCGCGAGAGCCGCCGCGCCAGCGAGCGCACCTCGCGCTGGCTGCGCCTGCGCTGCGGCGCCCAGGCCTACGCACTGGAGCTGCTCAAGGTCCAGGAAGTGGTCCTACCGGTGCCGTTGCTGCCGCTGCGCGGCACCTCGCCGGCAATGCTGGGCATCATGAACCTGCGCGGCCAGGTGGTGCCGGTGATGGACCTGGGGATCCACCTGGGCAGCAGCGCGGCCGGCAACGACGCCAATACCCGCATCGTGGTGCTGGAAGAGAACGGCGAGACGATGGGGCTGCGCGTTTCGGCCGTGGAGGATGTCGCCAACCTCACCGATTCGCAGATCGAGCCCCCCGATACCGCCCGCATCTGCCAGATCTCCAACGACCTCTTCCGCGGCGTGGCCCGCGGCGGCGCCCAGCCGATGATCCTGCTGGATGCAACCCAGCTGCTGAACTGACCGCCGCAACGGCTAAAGCTTCCCGGGTTATTGCCGTTATAGACCTCGGAACCGTTTGTCCGGAGCAATGATGAGCACTGTGGCCCTGGGTGATGATCTCGGTATCGAGACCAGCACCGAGCTGAAAACACGTTTGGCCCCCCTGGTGGATCAGGCCGGCGATCTGATGCTGGATGCCAGCCAGGTCGGCCGTATCCATACCGCCTCGGTGCAGGTGCTGTGCGCATTCGTCGAGGCCCGCCGCAAGGCCGGGCATCCCACCGGATTCCACGGTTGCACCGCAACCTTCCGTGATGCCGCGCGCCTGCTCGGCGTCACCCAGGCCCTCGGCCTGGATGCACCCCATGACAACCTGAAATCTGTGGAGAACGCTGCATGAGCGCACGTATCTTGGTGGTGGACGATTCGGCGTCGATGCGCCAGATGGTCTCTTTCGCCCTCACCTCGGCCGGCTTTTCCGTCGAGGAAGCCGAAGACGGCGCGGTCGCCCTCGGTCGTGCCAAGGGCCAACGCTTCAACGCGGTGGTCACCGACGTCAACATGCCCAACATGGATGGCATCGCGCTGATCCGTGAGCTGCGCCAGCTGCCGGACTACAAGTTCACCCCGATGCTGATGCTGACCACCGAATCGGCCGCGGACAAGAAGTCCGAAGGCAAGGCCGCCGGCGCGACCGGCTGGCTGGTCAAGCCGTTCAACCCGGAACAGCTGGTCGCCACCGTCCAGAAAGTCCTGGGCTGATCCCGCTTCACCCTTCCCTCCCCTCGCAACTGGACACCCCGCACCATGAGCATGGATCTGCAACGTTTCCACGCCACCTTCTTCGAAGAAAGCCGCGAGGGGCTGGATGCGATGGAAGCTGGCCTGCTGGCGCTCGAATCGGGGCAGCAGGACCCGGAGATCATCAACTCGGTGTTCCGCGCCGCGCACTCGATCAAGGGCGGCGCCGGCACCTTCGGCTTCGATGCGATCGCCGCGCTGACCCACGTGCTGGAAACGCTGCTGGACGAACTGCGCGCCGGCAAGCGGGCGCTGGAGCCGGCCGCGGTTGATGCGATGCTGGCGTCGGTGGACGTGCTGCGCGCGCTGCTGCGCGAAGCCGAACACGGCCAGGCTGCAGATCCGCAGGCGGTCGCCGAGGTCAAGGCGCGCCTGGAAGCGGTGCTGTCCGGCCACGCCGCCGCGGCGGCACCGGTCGCGGCCGCCAAGGTCGATGACACCCCGGAGGCGTGGCAGATCGGTTTCGTGCCGGCGCCATCGCTGTTCATGAGCGGCAACGACCCACTGCGCATCATCCGCGAGCTCGAGCACCTGGGCTCGCTGCAGGTCGCCGCACGTCTGGATCGCCTGCCCGGTTTCGACCAGCTTGATCCGCTCGAAGCTCACCTTGCATGGGACCTCGGCCTGGTCGGCAAGGTACCGCGCAGCAAGATCGAAGATACCTTCGCCTGGGTCGTGGACGACTGCGAACTGGACATCCGTCCGGCCGCACCGCCGAGCCTGGCCACCAGCGCGCCGGTCGAGGCCAAACCCGCCGTCGTCGCCCCTGCGGCACCGGCGGCGGCCGCACCGCCCGCCGCCGCCGCTCATGAAGCCGAGACCTCGATCCGCGTCAGCGTGGACAAAGTCGATGCGCTGATCAATCTGGTCGGCGAACTGGTCATCACCCAGGCCATGCTCAAGCAGGTCTCGCACGCGCTGGATCCGGCGCAGGCCGAGCAGCTGCTGACCGGCCTGGATCTGCTGGAACGCAATACCCGCGATCTGCAGGAAGCGGTCATCGGCGTGCGCATGCTGCCGGTGGACGCGGTGTTCCGCCGCTTCCCGCGCCTGGTCCGCGATCTGTCCTCGCGCCTGGGCAAGCACGTGCGCCTGCGCACCATCGGCGAAGGCACCGAACTGGACAAGGGCCTGATCGAGAAGATCGCCGATCCGCTCGTGCACCTGGTCCGCAACTCGATCGACCATGGTCTGGAAATGCCGGACGTGCGTCGCGAGGCGGGCAAGGACGAAACCGGTACGATCACCTTGGCGGCCTCGCACCAGGGCGGCCACATCGTGATCGAAGTCAGCGATGACGGCCGCGGCCTGAACCGCGACAAGATCCTGTCCAAAGCGCTCGAACGCGGCCTGAGCGTGCCGGACAACCCCACCGACGCGCAGGTCTGGGATCTCATCTTCCAGCCCGGCTTCTCCACCGCCGATGCCGTCACGGATCTGTCCGGTCGTGGCGTCGGCATGGATGTGGTCCGCCGCAACATCCAGGCGCTGGGTGGCGAAGTACAGCTGGAAAGCCAGGCCGGCAACGGCACCCGCGTGCTGATCCGCCTGCCGCTGACGTTGGCGATCCTGGATGGCATGACCGTTTCGGTCGCCGGCGAAACGTTGATCCTGCCCCTGGCCTATGTGCTCGAAGCCCTGCAGCCGCAGGCCGACGATGTGCGCACCATGGCTGGCGAAGGCCGGGTGCTGCGGGTGCGCGGCGAGTATCTGCCGATCCTCTCGCTCAGCGAGTACTACGGCTACGGTGGCCGTGCCATGGACGATCCGCTGGTGGTGGTCGTTGAAGGCGATGGCCAGAAGATCGCGCTGGAAGTGGACGAACTGGTCGGCCAGCAGCAGGTCGTGGTCAAGAACATCGAGAACAATTACCGCCGTATCAGCGGAGTTTCCGGTGCGACCATCCTCGGCGACGGCCGGGTTGCCCTGATCGTGGACATCGGCGGCCTGGTGCGTTCGCTCAAGGTGCCACAGGCCGCATAACGCGGCTCCATCATGCTGTCCCCGACGCCGCCGCTCCCCCGGGAGCGGCGGCGTTGTTTCGTGGGCGTGCGTGGGTGGTGGTGATCAGGGCGCATCGAACTGTGAACTCCGTCAGCGCGCAAGGCGGCGAGCACCCCCTCCCACCGTCCGCGTGCGTACGGAAGAAACCGCTCAACCCCTTGCAACAGCAAGCATCGCCGCCCGTCGCGCCGTGATGGCGAATGTGAAAAAAATGTGACGCGGCACTATCAAGTTGCGGTCGATCAGCGCCGCTATCCGAAGTAGCGACCACGGCAACCGTCGCGCTCCTCCGCTCCACTCTCTCCCATCCCGCTGATTCCGCCCAGCACCCCACGGCTGTGCGTCACTGCCCTGCCCGGAGTTTCAATCATGAAGTGGTTCCACGACCTGCCCATCGCCCGCAAGCTGGCGGTAGGCTTCACGCTCACCACGTTGATGACGCTGGCCCTGGGCAGCTTCGCCCTGGTCCGCCTGGGCGAGGCCAACGCCCAGCTGCGCGCGATGAGCACCAACGACATTCCCTCGGTCCAGCACCTGGGCGAAGTGCGCGCGCAGCTCGGCGAGTTCCGCACCTACGAAATGGCCCAGTTGACCGTGCTGGACAAGCCGGAGTCGGTCGCCGACTACGACAAGCGCATGGCCGACACCGGCAAGATCGTCAACGCCGAGCTGGCCGCCTACGCGCTGCTGCCGGCCGGCGACAAGGAACGTCAGTTGTACGACGTGGTGGCCGCCCGCACTGCCGACTACTTCAAGGCCAACGGCCAGATCAAGGACGCCATCGCCGCCGGCGACGGCGTCACTGCCCAGCAGATCTCCGATGAACAGTCGCGCCCGGCGCGCCGCGCGCTGTTCGCCGCACTCAAGGACCTGGGCGAGTTCAGCAACGGCGTGATGGCCAGCCGCATCGAAAGCGCCAACGCCACGCACCAGAACAGCGTCTACGCGATCATCGGCTGCATCGTGCTGCTGTCGCTGCTGGCTGCCGTGATGGGCGTCGTGATCTCGCGCGCCATCACCCGCCCGCTTGGCCAGGCCGTGCACGCCATCCAGTCGGTCGCCCGTGGCGATCTGTCGGTCAACATCCAGGCCACCAGCAAGGATGAAGCCGGCAAGATGCTGACCGCCACCCGCGACATGACCGTGATGCTGCGCCGCTTCTCCGAGCAGACCCAGCAGATGGTGGAAATGCACGCCGGTCCGGACATCAGCCACCGCATTCCGGAAGATTTCCCGGGCGTGTATGGCCAGCTGGCCGTCGGCATCAACACGGTGATCTTCGAGCACCTGGATTCGATCAAAGACGCGATCAACGTCCTGAACCAGTACGCCGCCGGCGATCTCTCGCCGAACGCCCGCCGCCTGCCCGGCACCCGCGCAATCCTGCACGAATCGATGGATGCGGCCAAGGCGAGCCTGCTGGCGATCAACACGCAGATCCAGTCGCTGGCCCAGGCCGCCGCCGCCGGTGACTTCACCCAGCGTGGCGATGCGACACGCTTCGACCACGACTTCCGGGTCATGATCGAGCACCTCAACACGATGATGCAGGTCGCCGACGGCAATCTGTCCCAGCTCTCGCACCTGCTGCAGTCCATCGCCAACGGCGATCTCACCGCGCGCATGCAGGGTGAGTTCCACGGGGTGTTCGCCTCGATGCGCGACGATGCCAACACCACCGTCGCCCAGCTGACCCAGATCGTCGGCCGCATCCAGCAGGCGTCCTCCAGCATCAGCACCGCCGCCGGCGAAATCGCTTCGGGCAACAACGATCTGTCGCGTCGTACCGAGCAGCAGGCCGCCAATCTGGAAGAGACCGCCGCCTCGATGGAGGAACTGACCTCCACCGTGCGCCAGAACGCGGAACACGCCCGCCAGGCCAACCAGCTGGCCATCGGCGCCCACTCGGTCGCCTCGCAGGGCGGTGATGTGGTGGGCCGCGTGGTCAGCACCATGCACGAGATCGACGCATCCTCGCGCCGCATCGCCGACATCATCACCGTGATCGACGGCATCGCTTTCCAGACCAACATCCTGGCGCTGAACGCCGCGGTGGAAGCCGCCCGCGCCGGCGAGCAGGGTCGCGGCTTCGCGGTCGTCGCCTCTGAAGTGCGCACCCTGGCCCAGCGCTCGGCCGGCGCGGCCAAGGAGATCAAGGGCTTGATCGATGCGTCGGTCGGCAAGGTTGCCGAAGGCTCGCAGCTGGTCAACCATGCCGGTGCCACCATGGGTGAGATCGTGGCCTCGGTGCAGCGCGTGACCGACATCATGGCCGAGATCTCCGCCGCCTCGCAGGAGCAGTCCGCCGGTATCGAGCAGGTCAACCAGACCGTGGTGCAGATGGATGAGACCACCCAGCAGAACGCCGCGCTGGTGGAAGAAGCCACCGCCGCCGCCCGTGCCATGGAAGAACAGGCCGGCCATCTGACCGATGCGGTCGCGCTGTTCAAGCTGGAGGGCCAGGCGCACGCGGCACCGGCAGCCGTGCTCCGCGCACCCGCCCTGCCGCGCGCGGCGGCACCGGCCAAGCCGCGCAGCGTGGCGGCCGCGCCCCGCCGTGTCATGAGTCGTGAACCGGCCCTGGCCAACGATACCGAGTGGCAGGAATTCTGATCGCGTTCGACACGTGATCGGTCGACCTTCGACACCCCGCTCCGGCGGGGTGTCGTCGTTTCGCCGGTGCCATGCCACGCCACCGCGGCACAATTCCCCTACATAAATGTGAACTGCTGCCGATAAACGGACTGAGCCCCGGCATCTCCGCACGCCGGCACCCGCCCAACCCAGTAGATTCCATGTCCGAAGGCAGCCTCGACGCACACGACCGTCCCCATGGCATCCACGACGATGCCACGGATGACAGGTACCTGGTCCGCAACCCCCGACAGATCCGGCAGTTGCTGCAGGCGCTGATCGACCAGCGTTCGTTGATCAACGCCCATCTGGGCGGCCGCGATCAATCCTTCCCCACCGCGGTGCTGGAACTGGACGAAGACGACGATTGGCTGCTCCTGGACGGCAGCCCGTCCGAGCCCTCCAACCGCGCCGCCGAAGACGCCGGCCACCTGCTGTGCTTCGCCCAGCTGGACCGGGTGATGGTGCGCTTCCGCCTGGATGGCCTGCAACGCGTGCGCAACGAAGGCCATGTTGCCTTCCGCGTGCCTTTCCCCGACGAGCTGGTGCACCTGCAGCGCCGCGAACTGTACCGGCTGGAAACGCCGATCACCGATTCGCCCCACCTGCAGTTCCCGATCAACGAAGACCGCGGTGAGGTGCTGCAGCTGCGCGTGGTCGACATCAGCGGCGGCGGCCTGGCCGTCACGGTACCGGTGGACTGCAACGTATTTTCCCTGCAGAAACGCTACGCCGCCCAGCTCGACCTCCCCGATGGCAGCCCGCTGCACGTCTCGCTGATCGTCTGCAACCAGTTGGCGGTCAAGCTGCCCAACGGTGTCGAGATGAAGCGCATCGGCATGCGCTTCGACAACCTCCCGCGCGGTGGCGACAGCGCGATCCAGCGCTACATCTTCCGTATCGACCGGCAGCGCAGTGCGAGGAAGAACGGGGAGAGTTGATGGCTGCTTCAACTGCGTGGCTCAGTTGATGCGTGGTTGGGTCAGCGCGCCGCCCCATGGACAGTTGGCTGGGCCCGAGTTGAAGGCAGGGTTGGTGTGGGAGCTAAAGTCGCCCCCGAGCAGGCCGATATCCAGCGTGACCCCCGGTTATTCGACCGCCACGCCCGACCCAGGACCCCTCGATGAACGACAAGAACACCAACGCCGCCAGCGACGGCGGCGAATACCTCAGCTTCACCCTCGGCGCCGAGCACTACGGCGTGGACATCCTCAAAGTCCAGGAAATCCGCGGCTACGACTCCGTCACCCGCGTCCCCGATGCCCCGGATTACATCAAAGGCGTCATCAACCTGCGCGGCACCATCGTCCCCGTCATCGACCTGCGCCTCAAACTGCGCCTGGAAAATGCCACCTACGACGCCTTCACCGTCATGATCGTCCTCAACGTCGAAGACCGCGTCGTCGGCATCGTGGTTGACAGCGTCTCCGACGTCATCCCGTTGGCTGCCGACCAGATCCGCCCGACGCCCGAGTTCGGCGCCGCCGTCGATACCCGCTTCATCTCCGGCATCGGCACCCAGGACGATCGCATGCTGATCCTGCTGGACATCGAAACCCTGCTCGACAGCGCCGACATGGGCCAGGCCCCGGTCATCGACGACGTCGCCGCCTGAGACATCCGTCACAGAAAAACGGCCGTCACGCCGCTGTCGCCACCGGCAACGGCCACCGTCGAAAAAAATGCTTCAGTTCCCCGCTGACCGGCCGATAGCTGGTTTCAGAACCCGGCTGCACTGGATCGCCCATGGCCGGGCCACCTTGCCCATATCCCCGGAGAATTTTCCCGATGAAGTCCCTGCTTGCCCTGTTCTCGGTCGCCGTGATCGCCTCTTCCGCCTCTACTGCATTCGCCCAGTCCGGTGAAATGATTCCGCCGGAAATGGCCCCGCGCTCGGTCGGCAAGGACGGCATGGTCTGCGGCAAGGTCGAGAAGGCCCGCTACGCCGAAGGCTCTGAAGGTCAGCCGACCTTCCTGTACATGGGCGGCGCGTTCCCGCGCCACACCTTCTCGGCCCGCATCGCCGGCGCCAACCGCGACAAGTTCAGCTTCCCGCTGGAATCGTTGGAAGGCAAGACCGTCTGCGTGATCGGCAAGATCGCCCGCGATGCATCGCGCGCTGAAATCGAAGTCAGCTCGCCGGCCGGCCTCAAGCTCGCCAACATCAAGTAATTGCCCGTACGCCCTGCCACGCCGGCCCAGGCCGGCGTGGTCGCTGCAACCGGCCCCGACGGCCGGACGCGTTTGCCACTGGAGACCGCACCTGCCATGCCGTGGATCAACAACCTCAAACTGATGCCCAAGTTGATGCTGACTTTCGGCGTCCTCCTGCTGGTGATGCTGCTGCAGGGCATCGTGGCCTATCGTGGCCTGCACTCACTCAACAACGTCACCACTGAACTGGCTGGCCCCCGGATGGACAGCATCCGCATGGCCGGCGAACTGCGTGGCATGGTCGGCGAGTACCGCAACTCCGCTTACCAGGGCCTCATCCGCGCCAGTGATGACGTCAAGGCCGAAGCCAAGTCCCGCGCGGCGGAGCTTCGCACCCAGATCGATGCCTCGATCAAAAAATACCCCGCGCTGATCGACAATCCCCAGCAGAAGAAGCTGTTTGACACCTTCGCCAAGGATTGGACCGACTCGCTGGCGTCCTACGACGCCGTCACCGAAATGCTCGAGCTGGACCTGCCCGACGATGCCGTGGACACCTTCGTTGGTGAAACCCGCGCCAAGCATCGCAAGGCCTCGGCCGCGCTCGAAGCCCTGATCGCCGAGGACAACCGTCTCTCGCGCGCCTCGCGCGAAGAAGCCGAATCCACCTACGCCGCCTCGGCCATGCTGACCGTCATCACCCTGCTCGGCGGCGCCGCCCTGGGCCTGGTGCTGGTGTATCTGTTTGCCCGTTCGCTGGTGGGCAGCATGCGCGGCGCCGTCTCGGTCGCCAACGATGTCGCCAGCGGCAAGCTGGACGGCCATATCGATGTCAGCCGCAAGGATGAAGTCGGCGATCTGCTGCAGGCCATGCAGCGCATGCAGCGTGATCTGCGCGAGCGTACCGAAACCGACCAGGCCATTGCCCGCGAGAACCTGCGCATCCGTACCGCGCTGGATTACAGCTCCACCGGCGTCTACCTGACCGATGCGCAGCACACCATCGTGTACAGCAACCGCGCCCTGCAGCAGACCCTGAGCCAGTACGAAGCCGACATCCGCAAGGACCTGCCGGACTTCGACGCCGCCGCCTCGCTGATCGGCAAGTCGGCCGCCGCGCTGGAGCACGGCAGCGAAATGGATCCCAAGACCCTGGCCCAGCTGCAGCAGCACGGCGTCAGCCGCCGCCCGATGCAGTTCGGCGAGGCCCAGTTCGCCCAGGTCATCTCCTCGATCGCCAACGAACAGGGTGAAACCGTCGGCCACGTCATCGAATGGCGCGACCGCACCCCGGAAGCCCTGGTGGAAGCCGAAGTGGCCCGCGTGATCGCCCAGGCCGCGGCCGGCGATCTCTCCGGCCGCATCGACAGCGATGGCAAGGAAGGCTTCTTCCTGCAGCTGGCCCAGCAGCTCAACGGCCTGCTGGATGCCAACTCGGCCAGCATCGAACAGGTCTCCAACCTGCTGGCCGCGCTGTCCCAGGGCGACCTGACCGTGCGCATGCACGGCGACTTCCAGGGCGTGTTCGCCCGGATGCGCGACGACGCCAACGCCACCGCCGAGCAGCTCAGCGGCATCGTCACCCGGATCAAGCACTCCAGCCAGCAGATCAACTCGGCCGCCAGCGAGATCGCCACCGGCAACAGCGACCTGTCGCGCCGTACCGAACAGCAGGCCGCCAACCTGGAAGAAACCGCGGCCTCGATGGAGGAACTGACCTCCACCGTTCGCCAGAACGCCGAGCATGCCCGCCAGGCCAACCAGCTCGCCATCGGCGCGCACACCGTCGCCTCGCAGGGGGGGGATGTGGTCGGCCAGGTCGTCACGACCATGAGCGCGATCCAGACCTCGTCCAAGAAGATCGCCGAGATCATCTCGGTCATCGACGGCATCGCCTTCCAGACCAACATCCTCGCGTTGAACGCGGCCGTCGAAGCGGCGCGTGCCGGTGAACAGGGTCGTGGCTTCGCGGTCGTGGCCTCCGAAGTACGCACCCTGGCCCAGCGTTCGGCCGGCGCGGCCAAGGAGATCAAGGGCCTGATCGACGACTCCGTCGGCAAGGTCAATGATGGCTCGGCGCTGGTGCAGAAGGCGGGCGCCACCATGGGCGAGATCGTGGCCTCGGTGCAGCGCGTGACCGACATCATGGCCGAGATCTCCGCCGCCTCGCAGGAGCAGTCCGCCGGCATCGAGCAGGTCAACCAGACCGTGGTGCAGATGGACGAGACCACCCAGCAGAACGCCGCGCTGGTGGAAGAAGCCACCGCCGCCGCCCGTGCCATGGAAGAGCAGGCCGGCCATCTGACCGATGCCGTGTCGATCTTCAAGCTCGATGAGCAGGACATCGCGCCCGCCCCGGCCGTGGTCGCACCGCCGCGTGCCGCCCGCGCGCCGCTGGCGCAGGCGGCAGTGCGTCGCCCGGCCTCGCGCCCGGTGGCCACCGAACTGGCCGACGGCGACTGGCAGGAGTTCTAAGCCGCCCTGCGGCGTGCTGTGAATGACAGGCCCCGGTGCTTCGGCACCGGGGTTTTTTGTTGTCCGGCTGAATGGCCGATGGGCAACGCACTCAATACTCGCCGGATCCGGCCGATAACAGCATTGCCCGACACTTCGTCGCGGCCAGCCAGGATGGTGATCGCCACCGCGTGCTCCTGGCATCGCCACGTGCTTTTGCCCGCTCAGATGCCCTGCCCATGAATCTATTCCGCCGCTGGAACCCGTATTTCTCCAACCTGTCCGTCAGGCGCAAGCTCAACCTGCTGACCGTGCTGATCGCCCTGGGTGTCATCGCCCTGTCGGTGGTCGCTGCGCGCATGCAGTACCTGGATCTGACCGACACCCGCAAGGACAGCCTGAAGACCCAGGTCGAGCTCACCTACGGCGCCCTGGAGCACTACCACCGGCTGGCGGACAGCGGTGAACTGACCGACGCTGCGGCCAAGCAGGCCGCGCTGACGGCGCTGGAGAGCATGCGTGCCGACGGCGATACCTACTACTTCAACGTGTACGACACGAACTACCGGATGCTCATGCATCCGTTCCGCAAGGAGCTGATCGGGCAGGACATGAAGGATTACCGCACCGATGACGGGGTGCGCGTGTACTACGACCAGATCGGCATGGCCCGCCTCGGCGGTGGCTTCGTTTCCTACCAGTGGGCCAAGCCGGGCACCGAGAAGGTGGTCGAGAAGGTGGCCTATGCCGGGATGTACGCACCGTGGAACTGGGTGGTCAGCAGCGGCGTCTACATGGACGATGTGCAGCAGCAGGCACTGGTGTTCACCGCGATCATGGCGGCGACCGGCGGCGGCGTGGTGCTGATCGTGCTGGCGCTGAGCTGGCTGATCGGCAACCGCATCACCCTGCCCCTGCGCCAGGCCACCCATGTGGCCGAGAGCATCGCCCGCGGCAAGCTGGACAGCCGCATCGGCGAACAGGCCCATGACGAACCCGGCCGCCTGCTGGAGAGCATGGCGCGCATGCAGGAACAGCTGCACGCGGTGATCAGCGGCCAGCGCGAGATGGCCAGCCGCCACGACGCCGGCAACACCGGCTACCGGATGGATGAGACCGCCTTCCCCGGCGAGTACGGCCTGATGGTGCACGAGACCAACAGCCTGGTCGGCGCGCACGTGCAGACCATGGACGAGGTGCTGGCGGTGGTGCAGCGTTACGCACAGGGCGACCTCAGCGCCGATATCGCGCGCTACCCGGGCGAAAAGGCCGCCATCACCGGCACCGTCGATGCGGTCAAGCAGAACCTGGGCAGCATCAATGGCGAGATCCAGCGCCTGGCTGCGGCCGCCGCCGCCGGCGATTTCAGCCAGCGGGGCGACACCGCCCGCTTCGATCACGATTTCCGCCGGATGATCGGTCACCTCAACGCGATGATGCAGGTCAGCGATGAGAACCTGGGCAAGCTCTCGCAGCTCCTGTCGGCCATTGCCGAGGGCGATCTGACCGCGCGCATGCACGGCGATTTCCAGGGCGTCTTCGCCACCATGCGCGACGATGCCAACGCCACCGTCGCGCAGCTGACCCAGATCGTCGGCCAGATCCAGGAGGCCGCCAGCAGCATCAACCTGGCCGCCGGTGAAATCGCCACCGGCAACAGCGACCTCTCCCGCCGCACCGAGCAGCAGGCCGCCAACCTGGAAGAGACCGCCGCCTCGATGGAGGAACTCACCTCCACGGTGCGCCAGAATGCCGAACATGCCCGCCAGGCCAACCAGCTGGCGATCGGCGCACACACGGTGGCCTCCCAGGGCGGCAATGTCGTCGGCGAAGTGGTGACCACCATGGCCGCGATCCAGACCTCCTCGAAGAAGATCGCCGAGATCATCTCGGTCATCGACGGCATCGCCTTCCAGACCAATATCCTGGCGCTGAACGCCGCGGTGGAAGCCGCCCGTGCCGGCGAGCAGGGCCGCGGCTTTGCGGTGGTCGCCTCCGAAGTGCGGACGCTGGCCCAGCGTTCGGCCGGCGCGGCCAAGGAGATCAAGGGCCTGATCGACGACTCGGTCGGCAAGGTCGCCGAGGGCTCCCAGCTGGTCAACCAGGCCGGTGCCACCATGGGCGAGATCGTGGCCTCGGTGCAGCGCGTGACCGACATCATGGCCGAGATCTCCGCCGCCTCGCAGGAGCAGTCCGCCGGCATCGACCAGGTCAACCAGACCGTGGTGCAGATGGACGAGACCACTCAGCAGAACGCCGCCCTGGTGGAAGAAGCCACGGCCGCCGCCCGTGCGATGGAAGAACAGGCCACCCAGTTGGCCGATGCGGTGGCGATCTTCCGCCTCGACAACCAGGTCGCCCAGGCGGTCAGTGCCGTGACCGCCCGTGCGGTGGCCGAGCTGGCCCCGATGCGCCGCCCCAGCCGCCCGGCACCGCCGGCATCCCCTGCCCCGCGTGCCACCGCCCCGGTGCGCACCCCGCGCAGCACGTCGGCCGATGACGGCAACTGGCAAGCGTTCTGAGTTCCCGCGGCGATCCCACGATCGCCGCGCCCCCTTCCCCTGCGAGTCCGCCCGTGTCCACGCCCCCAGCCAACGCCGCTTCACCGAACGCTCGCGAATTCGAGTTCGCCGACCGTGACTTCCGCCGCGTCTGCGAGCTGATCTACCAGCGCGTCGGCATCTCGCTGGCCCCGGCCAAGCGCGACATGGTCTATGGACGGCTGTCGCGGCGGCTGCGTGCGCTCGGCATGCGCAGCTTCAGCGACTACCTGGACCAGCTCGAAGCCCACGGCGGTGACGAATGGCAGGCGTTCACCAACGCCCTGACCACCAACCTCACCGCGTTCTTCCGCGAACCGCACCACTTCGAGAAGCTGGCCGACGAACTGCGCCTGCGCGCTGGCCACGGCACCCTGCAGCTGTGGTCGTGCGCGGCCTCGACCGGCGAAGAACCCTACTCGATGGCGATCACGGCCTGCGAGACCTTCGGCACGCTCAAACCGCCGGTGCGCATCCTGGCGACCGACGTGGACACCCAGGTGCTGGCCACCGCCAGCCGCGGCGTGTACGCGATCGACCGGGTCGCCGGACTGGATCCGGCGATCCGCAAGCGCTACTTCCAGCGCGGTACCGGCCCCAACGAAGGGCATTGCCGGGTCAATCCAGCCCTGCGTGACCTCATCGACTACCGTCCGCTCAACCTGCTCGCCAGCCGTTACGACGTCGGTGGCCCGTTCGATGCCCTGTTCTGCCGCAACGTGATGATCTATTTCGACAAACCGACCCAGCGCGGGATCCTCTCGCGTCTCATCCAGCACATGGGCGATGACGGCCTGCTCTATACCGGCCACTCGGAGAACTACCTGCACGCCGCCGACCTGATCCAACCCTGCGGCCGCACGCTGTACAAGCGCGCGCCGGGAGCACCGGTATGAGTCTGCCGATCCGTAACGACGAGGTGATGCGCTATTTCGACAGCCGCTTCCAGGTGACCGCCGCCAAGCTGCTGCCGACCCAGTACCTCGCCGTGGATGACAACACCGCACTGACCACCACGCTGGGCTCCTGCGTGGCCGCCTGCCTGCGCGATCCGGTGCTCAAGATCGGTGGCATGAACCATTTCCTGCTGCCCGAAGGCAACGTCGGTGATGGCGCGCCCGCGCGCTACGGCAGCTACGCGATGGAACTGCTGATCAACGATCTGCTCAAGCGCGGCGCGCACCGCAAGCGGCTGGAGGCCAAGGTGTTCGGCGGGGCCAACGTGCTCAAGGGCTTCACCAGCAACCCGGTTGGCACCCGCAACGCCGAGTTCGTGCGCCAGTACCTGCAGGCCGAGCACATTCCGATCATCGCCGAGGACCTGTGCGGCATCCATCCACGCAAGGTGTGGTTCTTCGCCGATACCGGCCGCGTGGTGGTGCAGCGCCTGCCGCACGCCCATGAAGCTGAAGTGGCCGCGACCGAATCGGCCGTGCGCGCCCGCCTGTCCAAGGCCCCGGTCACCGGTGGCGTGGAGCTGTTCGAATGACCCACGGCGTGCCCTGCAAAGTCCTGATCGTCGACGACTCGGCGGTCGTCCGCCAGATGCTGAGCGAGATCCTCGCCAGCGATCCCGGCATCGAGGTCGTCGGCACCGCTGCCGATCCCCTGCTGGCGCGCGAGAAGATCAAGCGCCTGGCGCCGGACGTGATCACGCTGGACGTGGAAATGCCACGGATGGATGGCCTGGCCTTCCTGGAAAACCTGATGCGCCTGCACCCGCTGCCGGTGGTGATGATCTCCTCGCTCACCGAGCGCGGTGCCGACACCACCCTGCAGGCGCTGGCGCTGGGCGCGGTGGACTTTGTCTCCAAGCCGAAGCTGGATGTCGCCCGTGGCCTGCAGGGCTACGCCGACGAGATCATCGCCAAGGTCAAGATGGCCGCGCGCTCGCGCGTGCGCCCGCTGTCCCGGCCCAATCCCCCGCGGATCACCCTGGGTGCCGTGGCGCCGGTGGCGACACCGCGCTCCATCCAGTTCCGCACCACCGACCGCCTGATCGCCATCGGCGCCTCCGCCGGGGGCACCGAAGCCCTGCGCGTGGTGCTCGAAGGCCTGCCGGCCGATGCCCCGGCCGTGGTGATGACCCAGCACCTGCCGGCGCAGTTCAGCACCCCGTTCGCCGAGCGCCTGGACCGCCATTCGGCAATGTCGGTGCGCGAAGCCACCGACGGCGAAGCGGTCCTGCCCGGCCATGCCTACCTGCCGCCCGGTGGCAAGCACCTGCGCGTGATCCGGGACGGTGCGCGCTGGCGGTGCCGGATCGACGACGGTCCGCCGATCAACCGGCACAAGCCGGCGGTGGACGTGCTGTTCCGCTCGGTGGCCGAAAGTGCGGGCGCCAATGCCATCGGCGCGATCCTGACCGGTATGGGCGACGATGGTGCGCGCGGCTTGCTGGATCTTCGCAACGCCGGTGCCCCGACCCTGGTGCAGGATGAAGCCACCAGCGTGGTCTGGGGCATGCCGGGCAGCGCGGTGAGGATCGGCGCGGCCGAGGAAATGGTGCCGCTGGAGCGGATTGCGGAGCGGTTGATGGCGTTGGCCCGCAGCTAGCGGCGGCGGGCCGGTCGACACCTACGCCCAGTACAGCCGCATCGGGTTGTCCACCAGCAGCCTGCGCTGCAGATCCGCGGTCACTGCGATACGCGGAATGACGTCCACCAGCGTACCGTCGTCGGGCATGTGCGAGGTCAGATTGGGGTGCGGCCAGTCCGTCCCCCACAAGACCCGGTCCGGAAATCTCTCCACCAGGTGGCGCGCGAACGGCACCACGTCGTCGTAATGCGGCGGCCCACTGCGCGAGAGGCGCTCCGGGCAGCTGACCTTGCTCCACACATTGGCGTGCTCATCCATCAGCCGCACGAACTGCTGGAACGCCGGACCTTCCACGGGCTGGGTCACGTCCGGTCGACCCATGTGGTCCACCACCACGGTGGTCGGCAGTGAGGTGAAAAAGTCCCAGCGCTCGGCCAGATCGGCCGCCTCGAAGTAGACCACCACGTGCCAGCCCAGCGGCGCAATGCGCTCGATGATCGCGCGGTAGTACGCATCCGGCTTGGGATCGACCAGCCGCTTCACGAAATTGAAGCGGACCCCGCGCACGCCCGCCGCGTGCAGCTCACGCAGTTCAGCATCGGTCACGCTGTCACGCACGGTCGCCACGCCACGGGCGCGGCCGCCCGCACTGCGCAGGGCATCGACCAGGGCACTGTTGTCGGCGCCATGGCAGGTGGCCTGGACGATCACGCTGCGCTCGAATCCCAGCAGGTCACGCAGCGCGAACAGCTGTTCCTTGCCGGCGTCGCATGGGGTGTACTTGCGCTCGGGTGCGTAGGGGAAGCGGTCGCCCGGCCCGAAGACATGGCAATGCGCGTCCACGGCGCCCATGGGCGGCACGAAGCGCGGCACGCTCGGTGCGGGGCAGAAATCCAGCCAATCGGCGTCTTTCACGAAATCACTCATCACAGGCCCCTCGCCTTCAGCTGCGCATCCAGACGCGGATAGACCCGCCGCGCGTTGCCTTCGCACACCTTGCGGCGATCGCTCTCGGACAGGCCCAACGCGTTCACATACCGCAGCGTGTCGTCGAAGAACTGCCCCGTTTCCGGATCGATGCCGCGGACCGCGCCGACCATTTCCGAACCGAACAGGATGTTGTCGATGTCGATGACCTTGAAAAGAAGATCAATGCCCGGTTGATGATAGACGCACGTATCGAAGAACACGTTCTTCATGACGTGCTCGTTCAGCGGCGGCTTGCCCAGCATGTCGGCCAGGCCACGGAAACGCCCCCAGTGATAGGGAACCGCACCGCCGCCGTGCGGAATGATGAAACGCAACGCAGGGAAGTCACGGAACAGGTCGCCCTGCAGGAACTGCATGAACGCGGTGGTATCGGCGTTGAGGTAGTGCGCGCCGGTGGCATGGAAGTTGGCATTGCAGCTGCCCGAGACATGCACCATCGCCGGAACGTCCAGTTCCACCATCTTCTCGAAGAACGGATACCAGGCCTTGTCGGTGAGCGGCAGGCCGGTCCAGTGGCCGCCGGACGGGTCCGGGTTGAGGTTGCAGCCCACGAAGCCGAGCTCGTTGACGCAGCGCTCCAGCTCGGCGATCGAATGGGCGATCGGCACGCCCGGCGACTGCGGCAGCTGGCACACGCCGATGAAGGTCTCCGGATACAGCGCCACCACGCGGGCGATCAGGTCGTTGCAGCGGCGTGTCCATTCCGCGCTGACCCGTTCGTCGCCGATGTGATGGGCCATGGTGCTGGCACGCGGGGAGAAGATGGTCATGTCGGCACCACGCTCGCGCAGCAGGCGCAACTGGTTGGCCTCCACGCTCTCGCGCAACTCCGCATCGCTGATCTCCGGGTAGACCGGCGCCGGCAGCGAGGGGTCGTGGTAATGCGCGATCTGCTGTTTGCGGAAGGCGTCGTGGCTGGCGGGGGCGGTCGTGTAATGACCGTGGCAATCGATGATCATGCAGGGGCCTCGTGGGGGATCAATCACCAGCCGAACAGCTGGGCGAAGTGGATGTCCATGCGCAGCCCGACAATCAGCGCATCGGGAATGTCGGTGGTACGGGTAGGCGCGTACAGTGGATCGGGGTTGATGACGTACTGCAGGTTGGGCATCAGACGGATGCCCTTGTGCACGGCCCAGCCATAGCTGAGCTCGGCGATGATCTCGTCCGCATGCGGCGCACCGTTGCCGCCATTGCGGGTACGCCGGTCGCGCAGGAAGTCGATCTGTTCGTCACTGAAGTGGGTGTTGGAGACAAACATCGCCAACGTGTCCTGCTCGCGGCCGGCGAAGGTGCCGGTCTTGACGAAGCCGGCCGAGACGAAGGTGTCGACCGGCGCTTCGTTGCCCGTGTTCACGTACGCGCGCGCAAACAGCGCGAGGTTGCGCTTGCCTGCACCCCGCCAGACCGTCTGATCGGCCATGGCATACCCGCCCGACCGCGCACCGTCCTGCACCGCGGTCGGCCTGCCGGTCAGCGCTGCGGAGGTGCCGTTGGCATCGTAGTAGGAGCTCTTGCCACCATCGCTGTTGCGGTACATGCCCAGCCGGAAGGTCCGCGGCAGACGGTCATTGGCGAAGCTGGTCTGGTAGCCGACTTCATACGCGGTGATGGTCCCGGTACCCTCGCCCACCGAGAAGTCCAGGCCGTTCTTGCCGGCCTTGTTCAAGGCGTTGTTGTAGTCGAAGGCACCGGCCTGCGCATACCAGCGGTCATTCACGTCGTAGCGCACGATCCCGGCCCAGGACGCGTTCGGGTAGGCGGTGATGCCCAGATCGGTGATCGCCCCATACGGGGTCAGGCACATCGCGTTGCTCATGAACACGCAGTTGAGCGCGGAGCTGTTGAAGTAGCTGTTCACCGGGGCACGACCGGCAATGATGCTCAGGCCGTTGTCGAAGCGGTGGCGCAGGGTCAGCCGGGTCAGGCGCCCGCCGGCCACCGGCCGCCAGGTCTGCTGGGCACTGATCGAATTGCCGATTTTCTCGCGCGCCAGGTTGCGGCCGGCAAACCAGGCCCACTGCGCATCGACGTCGGTGTTGTGGATACCCCACAGCGTGTCCAGATCAAACTTGGACTGGGCCATCACCCAGTACGAGCCTTCGGTGCCCTGCTCGACACCACCGACCGGATTGGAGGCGACGTTGCCGACCAGGTCCAACGTGAGATCGACGCCATCGGGCAGACTGCCCTTGGGTGAAGCGGACGCGGCGAACGCCGGCGCCGCCAGGCTGGCAGCCACCAGCAGGCAAAGGGTATTGCGGGGAAAACGGGACACAAGCGCCTCCTGTGCGCGGCCGCAGCCGCGCAACGGATGGATGTCGGGAGGCCGCGGCAGCGCCGCGGCGGCAGGATCAGACGGTGGCGGCAGTCAGCACGCGGCGTCTCAGCCGCCGAGTGCCGATCTGCTCGGCCAGCACCTTCTCGTCGAGCTTGCCTTCCCACTTGGCGATGACCAGCACCGCGATCGCATTGCCGATCAGGTTCACGAAGGTCAGGCCCTCTGCCAGGATCCGGTGGATGCCCAGGATCAACGCGATGCTCGCCACCGGGATCGTGCCGGTGGTACCCAGCGTCGCCGCCAGCACCACGAATGCCGCGCCGGCCACACCGGCCGCTCCCTTGGAGGTCAGCAGCAGCACCGCGATCAGGCCCAGCTGGTGCCAGACGGTCAGCTCGGTGTTGGTCGCCTGGGCCAGGAACAGCGCGACGGTGGTCAGGTACAGGCAGGTGCCGTCGAGATTGAACGAGTAGCCGGCCGGGATCACGAAACCCACCACACCTTCTTCGCAGCCCAGCTTCTTCATTTTTTCGATCAGGCGCGGCAGGACGGTTTCGGTGGAGGTGGTCGCCGCGACGATGACGATCTCATCGCGCAGGTAGCCCAGCAGCCGCCACAAGCTGGCACCGGTCCACCAGCACACGCTGCCCAGCACCAGCACGGTGAACAGCCCGCAGACCACGAAGAACTCGATGATCAGCTCGCCCAGCGACAGCAGCGAGCCCGCACCGAACTGGCCAACGGTGAAGGCGATTGCACCGAAGGCGCCGATCGGGGCGAAGTACATGATGTAGCCGATGATCTTGAACAGCGCGCCCGAGGTGGACTCGATCACCTTCATCACCGGCGCCCCACGCTCGCCGATCGAGGCCAGCGCCACACCGAACAGCACCGCCACGAAGAGCACCTGCAGCACGTGCGCTTCGGTGAAGGCGCTCACCAGCGTGTTGGGGATGATCGCCATGATGTAGGACACGATCGACTGGTCATGCGCGCTGTGCACGTAGCCCTGGATGCTGGCCATGTCGATAGTGGCCAGGTCGATGTTCATCCCCGCGCCCGGCTTCCAGACATCCACCACCACCAGGCCCACGATCAGCGCCAGGATCGTGATGACTTCGAAGTAGATCAGCGATTTCAGGGCCAGGCGGCCCACGCTGCGCATGTCGCGCATGCCGGCGATGCCATGCACCACCGTGACGAAGATGATCGGACCGATCATCATCCGGATCAGCTTGATGAACGCGTCGCCGAAGGGCTTCATCGCCGAGCCGATGTCCGGCTGCAGCCACCCCAACAGCACGCCGATCACGGTACCTGCCAGCACCTGGAACCAGAGCTGGCCCACAATGCCGAAGCGGCTCGGCCGCTTCTCTACAACGGTCATATCAACCCTCCCAGGTCACAAGAATAAGGACGTCGTGCGTATTCAGTCGAACAGCACGCCGTCGAAGAGCTTTCGCGCGGTGCGCAGTACCGCGGCGCGGGTCACCTGCCCGGCCGCGTCCAGATCCAGCACGGCAGCGGTGCTTCCACTGGGGTGCTCGATCTCCAGCGTCTGATGCGGGCCGCCGGGCAGCGCCGCGAGGGCATGCGCGGGGGAATCTGGCAGCAGACAGGCCGTGGCGACCGTCACTGCCCCAAGCACCCCGATGGAGGCGTGGCAGCGATGCGGAATGAACGAACGGACGCTGATCGCCCCGCCTGCGCGAGGCGCCGCCACCAGCATCATCTTGGGGACGGACTGGGCACTGACATCACCCAACCGCATCAGCGGGCCGGCCTGCAGGCGGATCGCCTCCAACGTGGCCTTGAGCGCCTCATCAGCGTCCAGCGTGGCGCGGTCCTCATGGCCGGTGATGCCCACATCGGAGGCGCGCAGCACGACGCACGGCATGCCGTTGTCGATCAGGGTGGTCTCCACCCCGTCGATGACATCGACAGCATGGCCGGTCGGCAGCAGCGCGCCACAGCTGGAGCCGGCGATGTCGGCGAACGCCAATGGAACCGGGGCGGCGCTGCCGGGCACGCCGTCGATGCGTGCCTGGCCGTCATACGCCACCGTGCCCTGCGGCGTCTGCACGGTCGCCGAGGCGAGCGTGCCGGTGTTGCACATGAAGATGCGTACGTCGGTCTGCTCGCCCGTGGCTGCAACCAATCCACGCTCGATGGCGAACGGGCCGACGGCGGCCAGCATGTTGCCGCAGTTCTGCGCATCGCTGACCACGGCCTGGTCCACGAACACCTGCAGGAACAGATAGTCCACGTCGGCATCCGCATGGCGGGAGGGCGCCACGACCGCGACCTTGGAGGTCAGCGGATCAGCGCCGCCCATGCCATCGATCTGGCGCGGATCGGGCGAGCCGAACGCACGTAGCAGGAAGGCATCGCGCGTGGCCGGCTCGGCCGGCAGCTCCGAAGCGAGAAAGAACCCGCCCTTGGAGGTGCCGCCGCGCATCCACATCGCGCGCACGGCCTTACTCATAGCGCAGGCCCTTGGCCGCCAGGCGCTCGCGCATCTGGTAGATGTCCAGGCCCAGCTCGCCCTTGGCCAACCGTTCGCGCTTGTCCGCTTCACGGGCCTCGCGGGCCTGTGCCTCGCGGGCCACATGCGCCGCATCCGCACGCGGCACGATGCAGACCCCGTCGTCGTCGGCGATCACCACATCGCCCGGCCGGACCAGTGCCCCGCCACAGACCACCGGCACATTGACCGACCCCAGCGTTTCCTTGACCGTGCCCTGCGCGTGGATCGCGCGGCTCCAGACCGGGAAGCCCATCGCGGTGAGGTCACGCACGTCGCGTACGCCGGCATCGATCACCAGCCCGCGGCAGCCACGCACCTGGGCCGAGGTCGCCAGCAGATCGCCGAAGTAGCCGTCGGTGCAGTCGCTGGTCGGCGCCACCACCAGCACGTCGCCCTCGCGGAGCTGCTCGATGGCCACGTGCATCATCCAGTTGTCGCCCGGCGGCACCGACACGGTGATCGCGCTACCGGCGATGCGCCCACCGCCATAGATCGGGCGCAGCCGCGGATGCAGCAGACCGCTGCGGCCCTGCGCTTCATGCGCGGTGGCAACACCGGCCTGCGCAAGCACCTGGATCACCGCCGCATCGGCGCGTTCGATAGAAGAGACTACCCGGGACATCCATCCATCCTTCGTTGACGATGGCGCAGTCTGTCCTTGCGCCGCCCAACCCCTCAAGATCGTTTTTCGAAACAGCCATTGGGTTTGGTTATAGTTGATCCATGAGCACACCTCTGGACCTGAACCTCAAGCATCTGCATGCCCTCGCCGCGGTCTACCACCACGGCGGCATCAGCGCGGCCGCACCGCACGTGAATCTGTCCCAGCCGGCGTTGACGCAGGCCATCGCGCGGCTGGAGAAACAGTTGGACGCGCCGCTGTTCGATCGCCAGCCCGGCGGCATGTCGCCGACCGAGGCGGCCGGGCTGCTGGTGCCGCGGATCGAACGCGCGCTTGCCTACATCGCGCACGGTGTCCGCGGGGCCCGCCGGGCCCAGCGCCTGCCGGCGATGCCCGCTGTGGAGCGGCGGGTCACCTTGGGCCAGCTGCGCGCCTTGGCCGCAGTGGATACCGCCGGCAGCTTCACGCTCGCGGCGAGCCGCGCGGGCGTGTCCCAACCGGCCATCTATCGCGCGGTGCACGAGCTCGCCGAGGTGATTGAGACACCGTTGATGGTGCGCCGCGGGAAAACCGTGCAGCCGACTCCCGCGGCCACACGCATGCTCCGTCTGGTCCGCCTGGCGCTGTCCGAGCTGAGCGCCGGCGTCGATGAACTTGCCTCACTCCGCTCGCAACAGGGCGGCCGGGTCGCGCTCGGCGTCATGCCGTTGGCCCGGGCCATCCTGTTGCCCCAGGTGCTTGCCCGCTTTGCGCGCGCGCATCCGGGGGCAACGGTGAACGTGATCGAAGGCCCCTACGCCGAGCTGCTCGGTGACCTGCGCGAAGGCAGCCTGGACCTGTTGATCGGCGCGATGCGCGACAAGCTGCCGGTACGCGACATCGCGCAGGAAGGACTGTTCGACGACGACCCGGTCATTGTCGCGCGCAGCGGACATCCACTGGCTGCCACCCAAGGGATCCACTTTCCACAGCTGCTCGACTACCCCTGGGTGATCGCCGCGACGGGGGCCCCCGTCCGGGCGCGCTGGGAGCGGATGTTCCGCCAGCATGGCCACGAACCCCCGCGGCTGCGCATCGAGTGTGGTTCGGTGTTGATCACCCGCGGCCTGCTGCTCGAAGACGACTGGCTCACGCTGATGTCGCGCGATCAGTTCGTGTTCGAACGTCGGGCCGGCCTGCTCTGCGAGATCGGCCGGGCCGGCGATGACCTGCGCCGCCGTATCGGCCTGACCACCCGCGCTGACTGGCACCCTACCCGGCTGCAGCAGGCGTTCGTGGAGACGTTCCGGCAGGTCTGTACCGAACGCAACGATGCAGGCGACGAGGCCTGGCCATTCCGGTTTCCGACACCCTGAGCGTCGCGCATGAAAAAACCCCCGGCGTTCACCGGGGGTTCTTGTGTTCATCCATCGACCCACGGTCGATGGCTACCGAGGCCGGGCAGCGCCCGGCACCGGATCAGGCAGCCACCGTACCGGCGACTTCCTGATAATCCTCGATCTGGTCGAAGTTCATGTAGCGGTAGATGTCCTTGCTGCTGGCATCCAGCACGCCGATGTCGGCCATGTACTCTTCCTTGGTCGGGATGCGACCCAGACGCGAACAGATCGCGGCCAACTCGGCCGACCCCAGGTACACGTTGGAGTTGCGGCCCAGACGGTTCGGGAAGTTGCGGGTCGAGGTCGAGAACACCGTCGCACCCTCACGCACCTGTGCCTGGTTGCCCATGCACAGCGAGCAGCCCGGCATTTCCATGCGTGCGCCGGCGGTGCCGAAGGTGCCGTAATGGCCTTCCTTGGTCAGCTCCGAGGCATCCATCTTGGTGGGCGGGGCCACCCACAGCTTGGTCGGGATGTCGCGCTTGCCTTCCAGCAGCTTGGCCGCCGCACGGAAGTGACCGATGTTGGTCATGCACGAACCGATGAAGACTTCATCGATGGCCGCGCCGGCCACATCCGACAGCGTCTTGACGTCATCCGGATCGTTCGGGCAGGCCACGATCGGCTCGTGGATGTCGGCCAGGTCGATCTCGATGACGGCGGCGTACTCGGCGTCGGCATCCGGGGCCAGCAGCTCCGGGTTGGCCAGCCAGGCCTCCATCTTCTCGATGCGCCGCGCCAGCGAACGGGCGTCCTGGTAACCCTCGGCGATCATCCACTTCAGCAGCGTGATGTTGCTGGTGAGGTACTCGATGATCGGCTCCTTGTTCAGGTGCACCGAGCAACCGGCGGCCGAACGTTCGGCCGAGGCATCGGACAGTTCGAACGCCTGTTCGACCTTCAGCTCCGGCAGACCTTCGATCTCGAGGATGCGACCGGAGAAGATGTTCTTCTTGCCGGCCTTGGCCACGGTCAGCAGACCGGACTTGATCGCGTACAGCGGGATCGCGTTGACCAGGTCACGCAGGGTCACGCCCGGCTGCATCGTGCCCTTGAAGCGCACCAGCACCGATTCGGGCATGTCCAGCGGCATCACGCCGGTCGCCGCCGCAAAGGCGACCAGGCCCGAGCCGGCCGGGAACGAAATGCCCACCGGGAAACGGGTGTGCGAATCGCCACCGGTGCCGACGGTGTCGGGCAGCAGCATGCGGTTGAGCCAGCTGTGGATCACGCCGTCGCCCGGGCGCAGCGAGATGCCGCCACGGGTGGAGATGAACTCCGGCAGGGTGTGGTGGGTCTTGACGTCCACCGGCTTCGGGTACGCGGCGGTGTGGCAGAACGACTGCATCACCAGGTCGGCCGAGAAGCCCAGGCAGGCCAGGTCCTTCAGTTCGTCACGGGTCATCGGACCGGTGGTGTCCTGCGAGCCCACCGAGGTCATCTTCGGTTCGCAGTAGGTGCCCGGGCGCATGCCCTGGCCTTCCGGCAGGCCACAGGCGCGGCCGACCATCTTCTGCGCCAGCGAGAAGCCCTTGCCGGTATCCGGCGGGTCCATCGGCAGGCGGAACAGATCGGTCGGGGCCAGGCCCAGCGCTTCACGCGCCTTGGCGGTCAGGCCGCGGCCGATGATCAGCGGAATGCGGCCACCGGCGCGCACTTCGTCGAACAGCACATCGGACTTGACCTTGAACTCGGCAATGACCGCGCCGTCCTTCAGGGCCTTGCCGTCGTACGGACGCAGCTCGATCACATCGCCCATGTTCATCTGCGACACGTCGAGTTCGATCGGCAGCGCGCCGGCGTCTTCCATGGTGTTGTAGAAGATCGGGGCGATCTTCGAACCCAGGCACACGCCACCGAAGCGCTTGTTCGGGATGAACGGAATATCTTCACCGGTGAACCACAGCACCGAGTTGGTGGCCGACTTGCGGCTGGAACCGGTGCCGACCACGTCGCCCACGTAGGCGACCAGGTGACCCTTGTCCTTCAGCGATTCGATGAAGGTGACCGGGCCGCGCTTGCCGTCTTCTTCCGGCTCGATGCCATCACGCTTGTTCTTCAGCATCGCCAGGGCGTGCAGCGGGATGTCCGGGCGGGTGGTGGCATCCGGGGCCGGCGACAGGTCATCGGTGTTGGTTTCGCCGGTCACCTTGAGCACGGTGATGGTCAGGCTTTCGGGCACCTGCGGACGGCTGGTGAACCACTCCGCATCGGCCCAGCTCTGCAGCACGCCCTGGGCGTTGGCATTGCCGGCCTTGGCCTTTTCCTGCACGTCGTGGAAGGCATCGAACACCAGCAGGGTGTTTTTCAGCGCATCGGCGGCGATCGCACCGACGGCAGCGTCGTCCAGCAGCTGGACCAGCGGGGCGACGTTGTAACCGCCGAGCATGGTGCCCAGCAGTTCGGTGGCGCGCTCGCGCGTGATCAGCGGATTGACTTCGCTGCCCAGGGCGATCGCGGCCAGGTACGAGGCCTTGACCTTGGCAGCGTCATCGACGCCGGCCGGCACGCGGTGGGTCAGCAGGTCAAGCAGGAACTCGGCTTCGCCGGCGGGCGGGTTCTTCAGCAGTTCGATGACGTCGGCCGTCTGCTGGGCGCTCAGCGGCAGCGGCGGGATGCCAAGCGCGGCGCGCTCGGCTACGTGGTGGCGGTAGGCTTCCAACATGACAACTCCCGGGTGATTCTTTTGAAAGAATGCGGTTTAAAGAATGGGCTCAGGCTTGCGGCACGATCAGCTTCAGGCCCTTGAAGTAGTCGCGGTAAAACGTGTCGTTCCAGGTGATCAGGCCATCGCACTGCAGCAGTGCATGGGCCCCCACCATGAAGTCGTCCAGGCTGCGCCGGCCTTGGCCACGCTGCCGGTGGCGGCGCTGCATCTCGCCGGCGCGCAGGGCCGATTTGGCCTCCAGCGCGTTGAAATGGACACCCATTTCCTCCAGCGCTTCGAGCACTTCGGCGCCGCCGCGCAGCGAGGCGCACAGCTCGGCCAGGGTCGCGCCGCAGACCACCACGCGCCCGCCGACCAGGCTCTGGCGCAGGCAGGCCTCGACGGCATCGGCCTGCGGGCCGTTGCTGAGCAGTTCGATCAGCACCGGCGAATCGACGGCGATCATCGCGGGCTCAGTCTTCGTCACGGACAGCCTTCACGGCGGCCTCGGACGACTCGAAGCCATCCAGTGCGAATTTGCCGCGGGCGCGGGAGATCGCATCGTCCACGCTCTTGCGCAGGATGATGCGGCCGCCTTCCAGCTCCACGGTCAACTGGGTGCCCTTGGTCAGCCCCAGGGCGTCACGCACGGCCTTGGGCAGCGTGATCTGTCCGCGTTCAGCAACAGTAGCTTCCATGGGGTACGCCTCGAAAAGTATGTATAAATTGTACGTACTTTGACGTTCAGGGGCAAATCCAGGCGGCGCCCGCCTTTCGGGCGTCCCGGGCCCGTCAAGAAGGCTAGACTGAACGAGCAGCAACCGCTGATGCCTGGACCCGGACGCTTGCCGCCCTCCTGGCGACCCGCACCCCCATCGATAGACAAGGACATCCCACGATGCGCGCCACCACCCTCGCTTTTGCCCTGCTGATTGCCGCCCCGCTGGCCCTGGCTGCCCCATCGGCGCATGCCAACCCGTTTGGCGCCTACACCACCGGCACCGAGATCACCCAGCAGCAACTGGATGCCGCCGAAGTGGGCAAAACCACCCAGGATGATGTGCGTGGCGCCTTCGGCGCCCCCAGCCGCCGCGAACAGCTCGGCGACACACAGGTCTGGTACTACGACTTCGTCAAGATCAAGTCGTTCGGCAAGAACATCCAGGAAGCCACCGTGTTCGAGTTCGGCAAGACCGGCGTGTTGTCCGCCAAGTCCAAGACCAATGCGGTGGGCAAGACCGGCAACCCCCTGATCGACGCCGCCAACGGCAAGTAAGCGGCCGCGGCCGAGCTACTTCCAGACGGGGCGCCCATGGCGCCCCGTCTGCATTCGGGATGCAGGCGATGACATCGGCACTACACATGCCTGTGTAACCTTGCGTCCTGAGCCCAAGGGCTGGCACGCCCCGGCCGCTGTCGCATACTGCGAGGGATCGGCGGGCGCAGCGAGCCCGACGGCAGCCGCAAGCAGGCGCGCGTTCCGGCGCAGCCGTTGCAAGCCATCAGCAAAGGAGTCATCTGCAATGAGCGATTCGTTCTCCACCCGCAGCCAGCTGGACGTCGGCGGCACCACCTACGACTACTTCAGCCTGCCCAAGCTCGGACAGACGTTCGACATCTCCCACCTGCCCTATTCGATGAAGATCCTGCTGGAGAATCTGCTCCGGCACGAGGATGGTGGCGTCACCGTCGGCAAGGACCACATCCAGGCCGTGGCCCAGTGGGACCCCAAGGCCGAGCCCGACATCGAGATCGCCTTCATGCCCGCGCGCGTGGTGCTGCAGGATTTCACCGGCGTGCCCTGCGTCGTCGATCTGGCCGCGATGCGCGATGCGGTGGTCAAGCTCGGCGGTCGACCGGAGCAGATCAATCCGCAGATTCCGTCCGAGCTGGTGATCGATCACTCGGTGCAGGTCGATGTGTTCGGCACGCCCGACGCGCTGGATCTCAACGGCAAGATCGAATTCCAGCGCAATCAGGAACGCTATGGCTTCCTGCGCTGGGGCCAGAAGGCCTTCGATGATTTCAAGGTGGTGCCGCCCAACACCGGCATCGTCCACCAGGTGAACCTGGAAAACCTGGCCCGCGTCGTCATGACCGCGGACAAGGATGGCAAGGCGGTGGCGTACCCGGACACCGTGTTCGGGACCGACAGCCACACCACCATGATCAATGGCATCGGCGTGCTCGGCTGGGGCGTGGGCGGTATCGAAGCCGAGGCCGCGATGCTCGGCCAGCCGTCCTCGATGCTGATCCCGCAGGTAGTCGGCTTCAAGCTGACCGGCCGCATGCCCGAAGGCGCCACCGCCACCGATCTGGTGCTGACCGTCACCCAGATGCTGCGCAAGCACGGCGTGGTCGGCAAGTTCGTGGAGTTCTTCGGTGAGGGCCTGCAGCACCTGCCGCTGGCCGACCGTGCCACGATCGGCAACATGGCACCGGAATATGGCGCCACCTGCGGCATCTTCCCGATCGACGAAGAATCATTGACCTACCTGCGCCTGTCCGGCCGCAGCGAAGCACAGATCGATCTCGTCGAAGCCTATGCCAAGGCCCAGGGCCTGTGGCACGACGCCAACACCGCGCACGCCAGCTACAGCGCCACGCTGGAACTGGACATGGGCGAGGTCAAGCCGTCGCTGGCCGGCCCCAAGCGCCCGCAGGACCGCGTGCTGCTGGAAGACGTCAAGCAGAACTACCGCGAGAACCTGGTCGGCCTGACCACCAACCGCGACAAGCGCAACGATGACGTCTCCAAGTTCGTCAACGAAGGCGGCGGTGCGGCGGTCGGCAACGAACAGCTGGCCAAGGGCTACAGCGATGTCGAGCTGGAGGGTCACAGATTCCGCCTGAAGGATGGCGCGGTGGTGATCGCCGCGATCACCTCGTGCACCAACACCTCCAACCCGGCGGTGATGATCGGTGCCGGCCTGCTCGCCCGCAACGCGGCGGCCAAGGGCCTGGACCGCAAGCCGTGGGTCAAGACCTCGCTCGGCCCGGGCTCGCGCGTGGTCACCGATTACCTGGAAAAAGCCGGTGTGCTTACCGAGCTGGAAAAGATCGGCTTCTACGTGGTCGGCTATGGCTGCACCACCTGCATCGGCAACTCCGGCCCGCTGCCGACCGAAGTCAGCGCGGGCATCGCCGCTGGTGACCTGGTGGTGGCCTCGGTGTTGTCGGGCAACCGCAACTTCGAAGGTCGCGTGCACCCGGAAGTCAAAATGAACTACCTGGCCAGCCCGCCGCTGGTCGTCGCCTACGCCATCGCCGGCACCACCGATATCGACCTGACCACCGAGCCGCTGGGCACGGGCAGCGATGGCCAGCCGGTGTATCTGCGCGATATCTGGCCGAGCAACAAGGAAATCGGCGACGTGATCGCCGCGACCATCGGGCCGGAGATGTTCAAGAAGAACTATGCCGACGTGTTCAAGGGCGACACCCGCTGGAACACCATCAAGTCGCCCGATGGCGATCTGTACGAGTGGGATGGCAACTCGACCTACATCAAGAACCCGCCCTACTTCGACGGCATGACGATGGACGTCGGCCACATCGAGGATGTGCATGGCGCGCGTGTGATGGGCCTGTTCGGCGACTCGATCACCACCGATCACATCTCCCCGGCCGGCAACATCAAGAAGGATTCCCCGGCGGGCCGCTTCCTGCAGGAGCGTGGCGTGCAGCCGGCTGACTTCAACAGCTACGGCAGTCGCCGCGGCAACGATGACGTCATGGTGCGCGGCACCTTCGCCAACATCCGGATCAAGAACCTGATGTTCGGCGGCGAAGAAGGCGGCAACACGCTGTACTTCCCGAAGGACGGCGGCGAGCCGCAGAAGCTGGCGATCTACGACGCGGCCGTCAAGTACAAGGCCGAGGGCGTCCCGCTGGTGGTGTTCGCCGGCAAGGAATACGGCACCGGCTCCTCCCGCGACTGGGCGGCCAAGGGCACCAACCTGCTGGGCGTCAAGGCGGTGATCGCCGAGAGTTTCGAGCGCATCCACCGCTCCAACCTGGTTGGCATGGGCGTGCTGCCGCTGCAGTTCAAGAACGGCGAGAACGCACAGAGCCTGGGCCTGGATGGCTCGGAGGTGGTCGACATCACCGGCCTGGAGGATGGCGCCAGCAAATCGGCCACCCTCACCGCGACCCGGGCCGATGGCACGAAGAAGACCTTCGAGGTCCATGTGATGCTGCTGACCCCGAAGGAAGTGGAGTACTTCAAGCACGGCGGCCTGCTGCAGTACGTGCTGCGCCAGCTGGCGGGGAAGAAGTAAGCGTCAGCCACTTGGCGAAGTACGCCGTCTCCATCCAGGGGATGACCTGACAGCAAGGGGGCGCAACGCCCCCTTGCTGCTTTCCGGATCCTCGCGAATCTGCGTCTTGGGCGTGCCCCGGACAGGCGTCCCAACGCCCCATCTTCTTTTTCATAAATTTCATAAATCACATATTTATCCCATTTCGTACGCAATGAGCTAGGCTGGAGGCATCCGTCAGGGAGCCACCGGCATGCGGCACGCGCTCAAGTTCGACCCGATCACCGAGCTGACCCGCACCACCGCCTCGACGGTGAAGGAGCACTGGCGAAAGGTCATGCAGGACGTCCGCGAACAACAGGCCGTGCTGGTGACCAATCACAACGAGCCCCAGGCCGTCATCCTCTCCGCCGAGCAATACCAGGCCATGCAGGCCGAAGTGGTATCGCTGCAGCGTGATCTGGCCTCCCTGCGCGAGCAGACCCCGGCCCTCCAGCACCTGCGGCAGCGCTTCGATGATCGCCTTGCCGTGCTGGACAGTGCTGCGGCGGGCACCAACGCGCGCGCGCTGCTGCGCAAGCCGGCAGGGCTCAAGGGCAAGGTAGCCGCAGGCAGCGGGTACTGATGGCGGCGCGCCCCTTCCTGTTCGTCCTGGCAGGGGTCAACGGCGCAGGCAAGAGTTCCATCGGGGGTCACCTGCTCCGCGAGGCCGGGCTGGACTGGTTCGATCCGGACGACTGGGCCCGGCAGCTGTGCCGCGGACTGGGCATGAGCCAGCGCGAGGCCAATGGTCAGGCGTGGCAGGAAGGCTTCTCCCGATTGCAGGCCGCGATCGCCGAACGTCGCAACCACGCCTTCGAAACCACCCTGGGCGGACAATCCATCGCCGCGACCCTGGCCGAGGCATGCGCCACGCATGACGTACTGGTCTGGTACTGCGGCCTGGCCTCTCCCGAGCAGCACATCGCACGGGTGCGCGCATGCGTTGCGGCCGGTGGCCACCCCATCAGCGATGCGGACATCCACCGCCGCTATCCGTTGGCGCTGCAGAACCTGATCACCCTGTTGCCAGCACTGGCACAGCTGCAGGTGTACGACAACAGTGCAGAGGCCGGTCCTGGCCAGCCCGTTGCCGACCCGCAGCCTGTGCTGCAGATGGACGGTGGCCGTTTGACCTGGCCCGCCGCCGATGACGCCGCTCAATTGCGGCAGGCACCCGACTGGGCCGTGCCGGTGCTGGAGGCTGCACTGCAGTGTCACGACGCCTGCGCTGGCGAGCCGCCGCGATGAGCGAGCATAGGCGGATGAGCGAACACATGCGGCTGCAAACGTCATCCATCGTCGGCGCGACCCTGCCCCGCTGCCCCGCGTCCACCTTTCTTCACCGGCCCTTCGCGTTTCCCATTCGGGACGGTATGCTGCCGAGGCATGAAACGACGGATACTCTCCGTCATCGCATCACATCATCCACGTTTCCTGGAGGGGGAATATGAGTCTGGAACGACCCTGGCTGCAGAGTTATCCCAAAGGCGTACCCGCCGAGATCGACGTCAACGAGTTCCATTCGGTCTCGGCCGTCTTCGACACCTCGGTGGCCAAGTTCCGCGACCGCCCCGCCTACTCCAGTTTCGGCAAGGTTCTGACCTACGGGGAAACGGACGCACTGGTCGAACAGTTCGCCGCCTACCTGCTCGGTGAGCTGCAGCTCAAGAAGGGCGACCGCGTTGCCCTGATGATGCCCAACTGCCTGCAGTACCCGATCGCGACCTTCGGCGTGCTGCGGGCCGGCCTGACCGTGGTCAACGTCAATCCGCTGTACACCGCCCGCGAGCTCAAGCATCAGCTGGTGGATTCCGGCGCGGCCGTGCTGGTGGTGGTCGACAACTTCTGCGACACCGTGCAGCAGGTCATCGCCGACACCCCGATCAAGCAGGTGGTGACCACCGGCCTGGGCGACATGCTCGGCGCCAAGGGCATCGTGGTGAACTTCGTGCTGAAGTACATCAAGAAGATGGTGCCCAACTACAGCCTGCGCGGCGCGATCCGCTTCAACCAGGCGCTCAAGCTGGGCAGCCGCCACACCCTGCCCAAGGTCGAGATCGATCACGACGACGTCGCCTTCCTGCAGTACACCGGCGGCACCACGGGCGTGGCCAAGGGCGCGATGCTGACCAACCGCAACCTGGTCGCCAACATGCAGCAGGCCTCGGCCTGGATCTCCGCCTCGGGGATCGAGATGGGCAAAGAGGTGATCATCACCGCCCTGCCGCTGTACCACATCTTCGCGTTGACGGCGAACGGCCTGGTCTTCATGAAGTTCGGTGGCTGCAATTACCTGATCACCAACCCGCGCGACATGAAGGGCTTCGTCAAGGAGCTGAAGGCAACCCGTTTCACCGCGATCACCGGCGTCAACACGCTGTTCAACGGCCTGCTCAACACCCCCGGCTTCGACGAGATCGATTTCTCCTCGCTGAAGGTCACCCTGGGTGGCGGCATGGCGGTGCAGCGCGCCGTCGCCGAGCGCTGGAAGAAGGTCACCGGCGTGACCCTGGTCGAGGCCTACGGCCTGACCGAGACCTCGCCGGCCGCCTGCATCAATCCGCTCAGCCTGGCCGAGTACAACGGCGCGATCGGCCTGCCGATCCCGTCCACCGATGCCTGCGTGAAGGATGACGCCGGCAAGACGCTGGCCGCCGGCGAAGTGGGCGAGCTGTGCATCAAGGGCCCGCAGGTGATGAAGGGCTACTGGCAGCGCCCGGAGGACACCGCACAGGCGGTCGATGCCGAGGGCTGGCTGCACACCGGCGACATGGCGCGCATGGATGAGCAGGGCTTCTTCTACATCGTGGATCGCAAGAAGGACATGATCCTGGTGTCCGGCTTCAACGTGTATCCCAACGAGGTTGAAGACGTCATCGCGATGATGCCCGGCGTGCTCGAAGTCGCCGCGGTCGGCGTGCCCGACGAGAAGTCCGGCGAAGTGGTCAAGGTGGTCATCGTCAAGAAGGACCCCAACCTCACCGCCGAGATGGTCAAGGAGCATGCGCGTGCCAACCTGACCGGTTACAAGCATCCGCGCATCGTGGAGTTCCGCAAGGAGCTGCCGAAGACCAACGTCGGCAAGATCCTGCGCCGCGAACTGCGCGATACACCCGTGCCGTAACGGTTCCCCAACGGCTGCATCTTCACAGGGCCCCTGCCGGCAACGGCGGGGGCCTTTTGCATTGCGTGAGATGCCGGGGGTGTAGGATCGCGGCGTGTGGACCCGTCAGGCCCGCCGCCCACCGTCCTCCCAGCGGGCCAGCCTCCGAGGAAATCGCCATGAGCACCATTGAAAAGCTGCCCGTCAACCACCGCTACGCCACCATCCGCACCGAAACCACGGGTAACGACGATGCCCATTGGCTGTACATGCACGCCGATGCCGCCAGCGGCATCCGCCCGTGCTGCCGGAAGGACATGCTCGATGAAATGTGGAATTTCATGAGCGCCATCACCCGCACCCCGGCCGAGCGCAACAGCGGCAAGCTGCGGCATTTCGTGCTCGCCTCCGATGCGAACGCCTACAACCTGGGCGGCGATCTGGACCTGTTCACCCGCCTGATCCGCGAGGGCAACCGCGACCGCCTGCTGACCTACGCACAGCGCTGCGTGGAAGGCGTGCACCACCTGCACACCGGCTTCGGTGGCGACGTGCGCTCGATCGCGCTGATCCAGGGCGACGCGCTCGGCGGCGGCCTGGAGATGGCGCTGGCCTGCCACACCATCGTGGCCGAAGAAGGCTGCGGCATGGGCCTGCCGGAGGTGCTGTTCGGCCTGTTCCCGGGCATGGGCGCGTACTCGTTCCTGTGCAAGCGCGTGGCACCGCAGCTGGCCGAGAAGATCATCCTCGACGGCCGCGTGTACTCCTCCGAAGAGATGCATGCCATGGGCGTGGTCGACGTGCTGGTGCCCAAGGGCCACGGCGTCAAGGCCGTGGAAGATCTGATCCGCCAGCACCAGCGCATTCCGCATTCGTATCTGGCGATGAATGCCGCGCGCAACCTGGCCCAGGCCGTGCGCTATGACGAACTGCTGGAGATCACCAAGGTGTGGGTCGATTCCGCACTCGCCCTGGGCGACAAGTCGCTGCGCACCATGGACCGCCTGATCAAGGCCCAGACCCGCCGCGCCACCCTCGACGTGGCCTGAGTCCTCCCCTCCCCTGTGTTGTTCAAGCCCGGCTGCCGCCGGGCTTTTTTTCAGCGCATGTCGCCGCCGTCGTCGGCCTGCCCCTGCGCCTTGCGCTGCGCACGCGCATCCAGTGCCTGCCGGCCTTCCTTGATGCCCGCCTGCAGCAGGGTCACGCGCTGCCGCCATTCGCTCTTGAGCTGCCAATCGGCCATGCGCATCAGGTCGCCCGCACGGTTCGCCACGCGGACCAGGCCCAGATTACTGGCCACGCCCTTGATCGCATGCGCCTGCTCACGGAAATGCACCCAGTCGGCGCGCTCGCCGTCGGCCAGTGCGACGCCGACGCACTGCTCGGCATCGGCCAGGCATTGGCGGATGAACTCGCGTTCGAAGCCATCGCCCATGCCGAGCGAGGCCAACTCGTCCAGCACGCCTGGATCGAGCACCCCATCGAGCACGGTGGCGGTGCGCACGATCGGCGCGCTCGCCTTGAGCTGACCGTTGGAGGCGATGTCGGCCAGCACGTCCAGCAGCCGCACGGCCACCACTGGCTTGGCCAGGAAAGTATGCGCACCGGCCTGGGTACAGCGCTGGATCGCCTCTGGGGTGACATCGGCGCTGAGCACCAGCACCGGCGTGCGCGGACCGCCCCCGGCCTGCATCACGCGCAGCTCCTTGAGCATGTCCAGGCCACTCATGCCGGGCATGTGCAGATCGACGATGGCGGCATCGAAATCGCTCTCGGCCATCGCATCCAGCACCGCTTCGCCGCCGTTGACGCACAGCACCTTGTGACCGGCTTTCTGCAGCAGGCGCTGCAGTACCATCCGGTTGGCCTCGTGATCATCGGCGACCAGGATGTGCATGCTGCGCACGCGCGCGCGGTGGCGCAGGAACGGATCGGCGAAGGCGATGACATTGCCGTTGCGGTCCGGCAGCCCGTCGCCGACCAGGGCCGGGGTGACCGTGCCCAACGGCACGCGCGGCGGCGCAAACGGCAGCTCGAACCAGAAATGACTGCCCTGCGGCGGATTCTCTTCATAGCCGATGTCACCGCCCATTGCCTCGACGAGGCCTTTGGCGATGGTCGTACCCAGGCCGGTGCCTTCGTGCCGGCGGGCCATGCTGACATCGGCCTGCTCGAAGGCTTCGAACAGACGCGGGCGCATTTCCGGCGCGACGCCGATGCCGGTATCGAGGATGTCAAAGCGCAGGCGCACCCCGCCATCGGATTCGGCATTGAGCACGGCGACGCGGATCTCGACCCGGCCATGGTCGGTGAACTTGACCGCGTTGCCGGCGATGTTGAGCAGGATCTGGCGCAGGTGACCCAGATCGCCGCGCAGCAACGGCGGCACGGTGTCGGCCACCTTGACCCGGTAATCCAGCCGCTTGGCCTTGGCCTGTGGCAGCAGGATCAGCCCGATCGCCTGGATGACATCGGTCAGGGCGAAGTCTTCGGCGGTCACGCGCAGCTTGCCCGCTTCGATCGCGGAGATGTCCAGCACCTCTTCCACCAGCGCCAGCAGACTGCGCGAGGAGGCCTGGATGGTATTGACGCACTCGCGCTGCTCTTCATCGAGCTTGGTCGTGGCCAGCAACTCGGTCATGCCCGACAGCCCGTTGAGCGGCGTGCGGAATTCATGACTCATGTTGGCCAGGAAGCGGCTCTTGGCCTCGCTCGCACGGCGCGCTTCGGCCATCGCCCGGGTCAACTGGCGCAGCAGCGTGGAGAAATACAGCGGCACCGCGGCCAGGCCCAGCCACAGCCCGAACGCCAGCCGGGCATTGCGTTCCCAGTACGGCGTCAGCAGCGCGGTGCTGCCGAAGCTGACCATGGCCATCGCCACGGCCACATAGAGATAGTTGTTGCCATAGCGCATGCCGTTGCCGACCGTCACCCACATCACCACGATGTAGACCCAGGCCAGCGGCTCGCCCATCTGCACCATCCCGGCGGCAATCAGCCCGTAGTCGGCCAGCATGCCGGCCACCCGGCGCGGGTCCGAGCGCCCCGGCCGCCACAGCAGCCAGCCGAACAGCCCCAGTGACAGCGTCAGGCCGGTCAGCACGATCGCCAGCACGCCGTGGTACTGCGCCGGCGGCAGATCGTGCCGCGGCCCCGGCATCAGTACGTACAGCAGGATCAGGGTGATCAGCACGATGCGCACGATCGCCTGGCCGTGCTCGGTATCCGGGCGCTGCGCCAGACGTTGCTTCAGCCGCGGGTACAGACGACGCATATCACATCCCCGGGCGGGATGACGCAGTGGAGTGCTGTGCGCAGATCTCATCAAGCTGGAGGCGGCCGCGCAGCAGGGCATCAACGCAACGCGGGTCGAACAACCGGCCACGCTGGGCGTACAGATAAGCCAGCGTGGCTTCCATGGTCCATGCTTCCTTGTACGGACGGGGTGAGATCAGGGCATCGAACACATCGGCCACCGCCACGATCCGCGCTTCCAGCGGAATGGCATCGCCGACCAGCCCATCCGGGTAGCCGCTGCCGTCGTAGCGCTCGTGGTGGCGCAGCGCGATCAGCGCACCGACCTGGATGAAACGGTTCTGGCTGCCACTCAACAGTTCATAGCCGATGCGCGGGTGCCGGCGCATGATCGCCTGCTCCTCTTCGCTCAGCTTGCCCTGCTTGAGCAGCACGGCATCGGGAATGGCGATCTTGCCCATGTCGTGCAGGGGCGCGGCCATCTCGATCAGCTTGACCTCTTCCTCCGGCAGCCCGAGCTGCTCGGCGATCAGGCCCGCCACGTGCGCCATGCGCTCCAGGTAGGCGCTGGTGCCGGCATCACGGAACTCGATCGCACGCGCCAGGCGCGAAAGCGTCTCACGCTCGCGCTCTTCCACCTCATGCATGCTGGCCAGCAGCCGCTGCTCCAGCGAGAGCGCGCGCTGCTTCACGTTCTCCGACTGCTGGCGCAGCTGCAACAGGTTGTAGCAGCGCGCGCGCAGTTCGCGTGGGCGGATCGGCTTGACCAGGAAATCGATCACCCCCGCTTCCAGCGCGGCCTGACGGATCGGCTCATCGCCGACCACGGTGATCAGGATCACGGGGATGTCGCGGTGTTTGGGCAGGCGGCGGAACCGGCGGGCGAACTCCAGCCCATCCATCTCCGGCATGCGGTAATCGAGCAGCAGCAGATCCACGGCATGCGACTCGCACCAGGCGAGCGCCGTCAGTGGATCGCCGAAGTCGTGCACGGACAGTTCCGGCGCGATGTCTTCGATGACATGGCGCAGCATGGTTCGCGCGGACGTCTGGTCGTCAACGATGACAATATTCAAGGCTGCTTCTGCCTTCTTCCTTGACCACACTGGAACATGCTGCGGAGAGGATACTCCGCCGCTCAGCACACTGGCACCTTGCATGGGTCCGCCTCCCGTCATGAACACCCCAGTTCATGATCGTCGTCACAGTGTGATGCCAATGTAAGCACCCGCTGCAACCCGTCATGGTCCGTGGCCATCACGCCATAGCACCTTGCTAAGGCCACGCAGAAACCATACTCGCGCGGCCACGGGAGCGGAACCCCCATCCGGACGTGCCCCAAGCACGTCCGGACCCAGGTCTCAGTTTTCGGGACGCATATACGGGAACAGCAGCACGTCACGGATCGAGCTGCTGCCGGTCAGCAGCATCACCAGGCGGTCGATGCCGATGCCCAGGCCGCCGGTCGGCGCCATGCCGTACTCCAGCGCGCGGATGTAATCGGCGTCGTAATGCATGGCTTCGTCATCACCGCCCTCCTTCGCCGTGACCTGGGCCTGGAAACGGGCGGCCTGGTCTTCCGGATCGTTCAGCTCGGAGAACCCGTTGGCCAGCTCCTTGCCGTTGATGAACAGCTCGAAGCGGTCGGTATAGCCCGGCTGGTCATCGTTGGCCCGGGCCAGCGGGGACACCTCGACCGGGTGGTCGGTGATGAAGGTCGGCTGGATCAGGGTGTGCTCGACGGTGGCTTCGAAGATCTCCAGCAGCAGCTTGCCCCAGCCGTAGGACGGCTTGATGCGGATCTTCAGGCGCTCGCAATGGGCGACCAGCGCATCGCGGTCGGTACAGTCGGCCGCACTGATTTCCGGGTTGTGGTGGCGCACCGCCTCGTCCATGCGCCAGCGGCGGAACGCCGGGGCCAGGTCGATCGTGGCACCGTCCCACTCCACCGTGGTGGTGCCCAGCACCTTGCTGGCCACGTCACGGATCACGCCTTCGGTCAGGTCCATCACTTCGGTGTACGTGGCGTAGGCCTCGTACAGCTCCATCATGGTGAATTCCGGGTTGTGGCGGGTACTCACGCCTTCATTGCGGAAGTTGCGGTTGATTTCGTACACGCGCTCCAGCCCACCCACGACCAGGCGCTTGAGGTACAGCTCCGGGGCCACGCGCAGGTACAGGTCCAGGTCCAGCGCGTTGTGGTGGGTGGTGAACGGCTTGGCCGTGGCGCCGCCGGGGATGTAATGCATCATCGGCGTTTCGACTTCCAGGAAGTCGCGGCTGTCCAGCCAGGCGCGCATGGCGCGGATGATCCGCGAGCGCTTGATGAACACCTCGCGCGACTCCGGGGTCACGATCAGGTCCACATAGCGCTGGCGGTAGCGCTGCTCCACGTCGGCCAGGCCGTGCCACTTGTCCGGCAGCGGGCGCAGCGACTTGGTCAGCAGGCGGATGCTGGTGGCCTTGACCGACAGCTCGCCGGTCTTGGTGCGGGTGAGCCCGCCTTCCACGCCGATGATGTCGCCCACGTCCCAGCCCTTGAACGCCGTGTAGGCATCGCCCAGGGTGCTGCCCTGCAGGAACAGCTGGATGCGGCCGGACTCGTCCTGGATCTGGGCGAAGCTGGCCTTGCCCATCACGCGCTTGGCCATCAGGCGGCCGGCCATCTTGACCTGGCGGTCACTGGATTCCAGTGCTTCGGCGGTCCACTGTTCGGCGTCGGCGAACTCGGCCTGCAGGGTGCCGGCGAAATGCTCGCGGCGGAAATCGTTCGGGTAGGCAATGCCCTGCCCGCGCAGGGCGGTCAGTTTCGCGCGGCGCTCGGCGATGAGGCTGTTCTCGTCGACGGGGGGCTGCGGCGCGGCGGTCTGATCGTTCATGGCGTGGGTCTATGTATGTCGGGGGGGGGGAGGTGCGGTCCCCGCCATCATGCCGATGGTCGGGGCGGATTGCGAAACCGGGCGCGGCCCGGGCACAACGGATCGGGGCCGCGCGTGGCGGCCCCGACGGTCAGGCGTCGGTGCGTTTGGCACCCACGGCCAGGCCGGACTTCAGGCTGGCTTCGACGAATTCGTCGAGGTCGCCATCCAGCACCTTCTGCGTATCGGAGCGTTCGATGCCGGTGCGCAGGTCCTTGATACGGCTCTGGTCGAGCACGTAGTTGCGGATCTGGCTGCCCCAGCCGATGTCGGACTTGGTGGCTTCCACCGCGTCACGCTCGGCGTTGCGCTTCTGGATTTCCAGCTCGTACAGCTTGGCGGCCAGCATCTTCATCGCGTTGTCGCGGTTCTGGTGCTGGCTGCGGCCGGTCTGGCAGGCCACGACCGTGTTGGTCGGGATGTGCGTGATACGCACCGCCGATTCGGTCTTGTTCACGTGCTGACCACCCGCGCCGGAGGAGCGGTACACGTCGGTACGCAGGTCGGCCGGGTTGATGTCGATCTCGATGTTGTCATCGACTTCCGGCGACACGAACACCGAGGTGAAGCTGGTATGGCGGCGGTTGTCCGAATCGAACGGCGACTTGCGCACCAGGCGGTGCACGCCGGTTTCGGTCTTCAACCAGCCGTAGGCGTAATCGCCTTCCACGCGCAGGGTGGCCGACTTGATGCCGGCGACGTCGCCACCGGACACTTCCATCAGCTCGGTCTTCCAGCCGCGCGATTCGCACCAGCGCAGGTACATGCGCAGCAGGATCTCGGCCCAGTCCTGGGCTTCGGTACCACCGGCACCGGCCTGGATGTCGACGAAGGCCGCCGCGGTATCCATCTGCCCGGAGAACATGCGCTGGAACTCCAGCTGCTCCACGTGCTTCTGGTACTTGTCCAGGTCGCTGACCACGGCCAGGGCGGTTTCTTCGTCCTGTTCGCTTTCGGCCAGTTCCAGCAGTTCGCCCGACTCGGTCAGGCCGTCGAGGATCGTGGCGATGCCGCCGACGGTCTTGTCCAGATTGGCGCGTTCGCGGCCAAGATTCTGGGCGTACTCGGCGTTGTTCCAGATATCCGGGTTTTCCAGTTCCCGGGTTACTTCTTCCAGACGCTCTTTCTTGGCGTCGTAGTCAAAGATACCCCCTGAGCGAGAGCACGCGATCGGTGAGATCGGTGATGCGCTGGCGGACAGGATTGAGCTCGATCATGTCGGCGATTAATGCGTGCGAAAAGACTGTCCATCATAGCCTATCCGGGGCTTTCCGGCGGTGGCCGGGGTGGGAATCGCCCTGTTCCGGCCAGGAAAACGACATCGCTGAACACGGGCGCCCGGGCAGACGGTAGACTTCCGCCCCGCTGCGCGGCCCCCTGCCCGCGGCGTCCCCCAACGCACTACATGGAGCACTACCCCGATGAGGACGTCATCCTCCGCCCTGCTGCTGGCTCTCGCCTGCCTGACCGCTTCCACCACCGCCTCGGCCCTGGACCTCAAGCAGCTGGCCAGCACCGGCCTGAAGGCCGGCCAGGCGTTGACCCTGTCCGACCAGGACGTGGCCAAGGCCGCCGACGAAGCCTGCGTCTACATGGACCAGCAGAACAAGGTGGCCCCGGCCAACAACCCGTATGCCCAGCGTCTGGCCAAGATCACCCAGGGCCTGGCCAATGAAGACGGCATGAGCCTGAGCTTCAAGGTCTACCTGACCGAAGACGTCAACGCCTGGGCCATGGCCAACGGCTGCGTTCGCGTGTACTCCGGCCTGATGGACATGGCCTCGGACGATGAAGTGCGCGGCGTGATCGGTCACGAGATCGGCCACGTCAAGCTGGGCCATTCCAAGACCAAGATGCGCACCGCGCTGCTGGCCTCGGCCGGTCGTGACACGCTGGCCGCCTCGGGCAATGCCAATGTCGCCACCCTGACCCAGGGCCAGCTCGGCGAACTGGCTGAAGGCTTCGTCAACGCGCAGTTCTCGCAGAAGGAAGAGAGCGCTGCCGACGAGTACGGCTACCGCTTCATGAAGCGCCACCAGTACGACCCGGCCGCATTGGCCAGCATGTTCCGCAAGCTGTCCAGCGATGGCGGCCTGATGTCCTCGCACCCCGGCTCGGAAGCCCGCGCCGGGCGCATCGACGCGATGATCAAGAAAGACAGCAAGCGCTGAGTGCCCTGCCGGCACCCGGGTCCGCCCGGGTGCCGGTCAGCCAGGCAAGGTCAGGCCGGTGCCTGCACGGCCAGCGCCTGCCGGAATGAGGGCAGCTGCCGGCGGCTGCACGGCACCCGGCCGCCATCGTCCATGTGCAGCAGGGCCTCCCCCCCCTCCAGCGGCTCGATCGAGACCAGGTGCCGCACGTTCACCAGCCAGCTGCGGTGGGCACGCACGAAGATCCCCGGATCCAATCGCTCTTCCAGCGCCGCCATGGTGCTGCGCAGCGGGTAGTCGTGCCCGCGCACCCGCAGATTGACGTAGTTGCCCGCCGCCTGGGCGTACTCGATATCACCGGTGGCGACCAGGAAGTCGCGGCCCAGCTTGCGCACCAGGAACCGCTCCGGACGCTCCACCGCGTCCACCGGGGGCGCATCGTCCGGCGCGGCCAGCAGATGCGCTTCGCCCTGTCGGCGTCGCCCGAACCAACTGAAGAAGTGCTCGATCGCCACGAAGCTGAAGAAGGCACGGACATCCTTGAGGTACTCGTACATCAGGCGTACCGGCCAGGTGGCATCGTCCTGGTAGTGGTAGCCGAGCGCGGCATAGGCGAGATGGCGCAGCCCCATCATCCCGGTCACATGCACCACCGACCACGCCACGCTGGCCAGCAGATACAGCGGCAGCCGTCGCTTCCAGGTATCGGCGTGCAGCGGCCAACGCTGGCAGCCCCACCACAGGACCGGCAACGTCAGCAGGATCATCGCGACGCTGCTCAACTCCCAGATCATCGGCTGCCACAGGCCCAGGTCTTCGCCACGGCGGCCCGCATCCATCACTTCCACCAGCGCATTGGCCACCGCGGTAGTCAGCAGGATCACCGACCACACCAGCATCCGCGCACCCGGCCGCCACCGCGCGGCACGTCCGTTCGCCATTGAATCATCCATTTGCAAAGGGTCGTCAGCCTGACTCATCAGGCCATGGTAGTGCGCCCCACCCGTCCCCTGGCGACCGCCATTCGTCACTTGGCGCGGCGTCGGCTGGTTGCGCCCACTGTTCGGACTGCGCCGGCAGCCGGTATCGTTGCCGGTCCCGCGGGCGGTGGCCCGGCACTGAGGAATACGGATGTTCCAGACCCATTGGCATGTGTGGCTGCAGTCGTTCTTCGATGCGGCGTGGATGTTGCCGCTGATGCGCGTCGTCAGCACGCTGGGCTACGAGTGGGCGTACGTGCTGTTGATCGTGGTCTGCAGCTTCGGGATACGTCTGCGCGCGGGGTTGGGCATCATGATGGCGGTACTGCTGATGTCGATGGCCACGCACGCGATCAAGCAGGGTGCTGCGCTGCCCCGTCCCAGCGATGTCGACATCCACGTGCTGGACAAGGGCAGCCCGGGCCAGGCGCTGGTGGCCGATGGCGCTGCCGGAGCGTTCTGGTCGCTGCCGACCGATGAAGCCATTGCAGCGTTGCGTGCGCAGCCGGAGCCGGACTATGGGTTCATCAGCGGGCATGTGGGCGTAGCCACAGCGGCGATGACGGCTCTCGTGCTGTGCTTCGGCATCCGCAGCCGCGGCTGGCGGCTCGCGCTGCTGATCGGCTGGCCGTTACTGATGGCGCTGTCTCGGATGTACCTGGGGCGGCATTTCCTGTCCGATGTGCTGGGCGGATGGCTGGTCGGGATGGCCTTGGGCTGGCTTGCCTGGCAGTGCCTGCCAGCGCCCGCGCGCCGCAATCGAACCCGCCACCTCATCCTCGCCACCCTCGGCGTCGGCGTGACGGCAGCGGCGCTGACGACCGAGTTCGTCCCGCCAGACAGCGCGGGGCGGTATCTGGGGCTGCTGCTGGTCTTCGCCTTCCTGCACTGGCGCGGCTGGCCGGTGGATCCGAAGACGCCGTGGCAGCGGATCGGGCGGGTACTCGCCGTGATCGGGCTGTATCTCATCATGAGCCCGGTGCTGGAGGCGGTTGCCACTGCACTGGCACTGCCGGACACGGCGGTGGTGGAGGTAGTGTTGAACGCCATCGGCAACGCGGCGATCTTCATCGGCGGCATCGCCTTGGCGGGGTATTGGCCGCTCACTTCACCTCGAACTCCCCGACCAGCACCGTCTCCGCCTGGTCCTTCAAGCGCAACGTGACCTGCTGGTCGCGCTGGTCGCGGCTGCCCCACTTGGTGCTCAAGCGCAGCATCAACGTGGTGGCGCCGGTGACCAGCTGCTCGCGGCTGCCGAAGTAGTTCGCTTCGATCTTGTAGGTGCCGGGCTTGGCATCACGCAACGAAAACTGCTCCGGGCCATAGCCGCCGGTGAAGTCCTGCGACATCTGCCCGCCCTGGTAGGTCAGCCGGTTGCCGTAGTAGGCGCGCTCGCCATTGGGATCGGTGACCCACAGGTCCATGTCGCTGTTGTCGCTGTCCCAGCTCAGCACCACGCGCAGGTCCAGCGGCATCGCACGGCGCAGGCGCGGGTCGATGGCCGAGGCGTCGACGCGCTCGCGTGCGATCAGCCGGGTCAGTTCATCCAGCGCGATCAGCGAGATGCCGTCGAAGCGGCCATCCCACGGGCGCACCACCACTTCATACAGCGATGCTACCGCCGCCTGGTACTGCCCGGCCGCTTCGAGCGCCAGGCCGAGGTCACGGAAACTCTGCGGCTCCTCCTCGCCCATCGCCAGCACCTGCCGGAATACCGGCACGGCCAGCGCCGGTGCCTTGGCCTGCATCAGGCGGTAGCCAAGCACACGCAACACGTGGCGGTTTTCCAGGTCCATTTCGGCAAGGTTGGAAAGCACGCGCAGGGCCAGCTCACGTTGTCCGCTGGCCAGCAGCAGATCGGCCACGTCCAGATAGAACGCGCTGCTGCCAGCGTGCTGTTCGCGCTCCTGCAGATACAGTGGATACAGCTGCGCCGGCGTGGCATCGCGCAGGCGGCGTGCATAGGCCGAATCCGGTGCCCACGGCGCGAGCGTCAGGGTGATCTGGCCATTGTTGGCCTTGGGTGCGGACTTGGCGCGACGTTCAGTGGTGGCCTCTGCCTGATCGGCAACCGCCGAGGCGGTCAGCTCCACACGGTCCAGCGACATCGGCGCCGCAGGTGGCGGCGGTGGCGCGGCCATCGCCATGGCGACTGGCGCGGCGACGGCGTGCACGTCCGGCTTGGGCCGCGGTGGCGCATCCTTGGGCCAGCGGGTATTCCACCACTGCTCGCGCTCGGCGAACTGGCGGGCGATGCCATCCAGGCGGCGTTTCCGCTCCGTGGCCACGTCCGCCACCGTCACTGCATGGCGCTGATCGTAGGCCGCGCGCAGCGGGGCCGGCGGACGGATGCCGTAACGCAGGTAGTCGTCCAACGTTTCAAGAACCAGCAGCGAGGTATCGGCGGTCACCACACCGAACTGCTGCGACAGCACCTTGGCCGCAGGCGCCCCGGTCGGGTCCGCCGCCAGGGCTGCCAAGCGGGCATTCGCCCACGCGTGGGCGACCAGGCCGCCTTCGGCCACCCGTGCGTTCGCAACGTTGAGCGTGATCGGCTGCGGATCGTTGCCGCCACCGCGCAGCGACAGCAGCACCGTCGCATCGGGACGCAGCACGCGGCCGGTGACACGGATCCAGCCCTGTGTGGCGCTGGAGACATCCACGTTCACGTCCTCCACGCCACGTGCCACGACATCGGCCACGTCGACCGGCTGCTGGAGCAGCAGCGGCAGCACGCCGGGCACCTCCGCCTCGCTGCTCACCTGCAGCAGCTGGCCCTGATGGGCGCTGGTCCAGGCGCGCAGGCGCGGCGTGTCGGTCTTCGCACCGGCGCTGCTCAGCGCATACAGGCGTTGATCGGGCGACAGCGTGGGCAGCCTCTGGCTGCCGTAGTTGGCCAGGCCATCGCTGACCAGAAGGTACTCGCCGATGGCCGGGTTGGCGGTCCAGTCGCCCAGTGCACTGGCGCCATCGTTGGGCAGTGCCCGCAGGTACTCGCGCAGTGCTGACCAGTCGCCCTGGGTCACCGGGAACTGCCGCGGCGTTTCGCTGCGGTCACGCAGCACCGTCAATTGGACCTGGCCAGTGCCGAGGGCCTGGAGGTACCGATCCAGTACCGCCAGTTCGGCTGCGCGGTCGCGTGACCCTGCCGAGCCCGATGCATCCCAGAGCAGGCCGATGCGCCGAGGCAGGACACGTGCCGCGGTGGATGCACGCACCGGCACGCTGGCCAGCAGATAGCGCTGCCCCTCATGCAGGCCGGTGACCACGTCAGTGCTGCGCGCGAGCGGCAGGCTCCATTGCAGTTGGGCAGGCAGATCGGCGCCCCGCCCCTGCCACTGCGCCGCGTAGGCACCGGCCTTCAACGTGAACGCGAGTGGATTGATGCCCACGGCGACCGGCTTGCCCGTCCCGCTGGCCTCCAGCGTCACCGTTACCTGCTCGGCCTGGCGCGCAAAGAACACGGGCAGTGACCACTGCAGGCCCTGCGGGACGGTCGGCAGGCTGTCGCGCAGCACCAGGCGGACGCGACGCTCACCACGCGCCGGGATGGGATAGAGCCGCAGCCGGAACTGATTGCCGGCGGTCTGTTCCAGCAGCCCTGGGTCAACCTGGCGGCGCTCGATCGCCTCGAACACCTGGCGACCCTGCGCCTTGGGGACTGGCACCGCGTCGCGCAGCTCACCATCGATATCCAGTGCGAACCCGGCCACCTGTTGGCCCCCAGCCAGCGGGAACGCCAACTGCCCTTCCAGCACCCGCGCATTGGGATTGTGGAAGGTCAGCTCGATCGTGGTTTCACCCAGCCCCGCCATGACACGGCTGTCGATACGGGCCTCGGTCAGCCGCACCGGCACCTCGGCGCCAGCGACCTGCAGGATCGGCGGCCGTGGCGGCGGGAAACGCCGCGCCTGTGCGTGGGCGCTGGGCAGCTGCCAGCACAGCAGCGCAAGCAGACCGATACTGCGCAGTGCGAGTCCCATGTGACGCTCCTGATCCGATGACACCTCATTGAACGCACGGCGCACGAGAACGGGGTTGAGCGGCGGCAATCGCCTGTTCCGGTCATGGACGCCTCATCCGCGCTGGGCCAAGATCGCCCTCCACGGATTGATGGACCAAGGTTGCCGCATGCGCCTGTTGTTGACCGCCCCGCTGTTGATGGGGCTCGCCCTGCCCGGTTACGCCGCCGCGCCCGTCGAGGGCGTGACGTTCACCCACCACGACTGGACGCTGGCCTGCGACAACACCCGTGCCTGTCGCGCCGCCGGTTACCAGGCCGATGACAATGGCGGCGACCCGGTCTCGATCCTGCTCACCCGTCCCGGCGGGCCGGACCAGCCGGTGCAGGCCGAACTGATGCTGGGCCAGTACGACGACAACACCGCCACCCAGCGGCTCAGCCTGCAGATCAACGGCACTTCGCTGGGCCCGATGCAGTTCGATGCCGCCGATGGCACCGCTACTTTTTCCGCCAAGCAGCTCGCTGCCCTGCTCGCCTCACTGACACGCAACAGCCGCATCGAGCTGATCGGCGACGATGGCGCGCGCTGGACGGTCTCTGATCAGGGCGCCTCGGCCGTGCTGTTGAAGATGGATGCGTTCCAGGGTCGCCTTGGCACACCCGGCGCGTTGATGCGCAAGGGCACGCTCGCCGAATCCTCGGTGCCGCCCGCACTGCCGGTGCCGGTCGTGCAGCTGGGCAAGCCGGTGGCCACCCGCCCGGCGGATACCGCGCTGGCCGCATCGCCGGCGCTGCGTGCCGCCCTCGCAGCAGTGACTTCAGCCGACGATTGCGAAGCGCTGGGACCCAGCGGCAGCGTGTCGCCCGGCGAGGAACCCGAAGCGCTGACGGTGCAGCGGCTCAGTGCCGACAAACTGCTGGTCTCGCTGAGCTGCTGGCGCGGCGCGTACAACACCGGTGACGGCTACTGGGTGATCAACGACCGCGCGCCGTACCAGCCGCGGCTGGTCACCACGGCAGCGGTCGGTGATGAGGTGCGCACCATCCAGGAGGCGCACAAAGGCCGTGGCCTTGGCGATTGCTGGTACTCCACCACTTGGGGCTGGACCGGCACGCAGTTCGTCAAGACGGAAGAGAGCAGCACCGGGCTGTGCCGCCTGGTCGCCGCTGGCGGCGCCTGGGAGATGCCGACACTGGTGACCAAGGTGCAGGAATGAACCACTCGATCGACGCGATCACCGTTGGCCCGGCGATGCTCAGTCGTCGCCGTCTTCCCAGCCGTCGAACGGGAACAGCGCGGGCAGGATCGTCTCCATGACCGCCATGCTCTGCATCACGGCGTGGTCGGCCGAGTACGGGCGCGAGACTACGGCGTGATGTGCGTGCACAGGCCTGTCCGGTGCGCTGGAGAGGTGTTCGACGTAAGTGACAAGCAGACGTTGCGCGGCCTGATGCCGATCCGGGCCGTCCTGGGCCGCGCGCAGCGCTGCATGCGCGGGACGCAACGCGGCGGCATCGGGCAGGTGGCAGGTGTAGGCCAGCGTACCGGTCTGATCGTCGGCATCCCGGTAGTCATCCGGGTCGTCCGAGGGCTGGTAGGCCGTGGCCACGCAGCGGGTCCGGCGTAGCCGCGCCATCACCGCGGCAACCGCATCGTCGACGGTGATCGGACCGGTGGACGCGCCGTCTCCGCCCTCGATCCGTGCGGCCAGTTCCTGCCGCAGCAGCCACGCCACACTTTGGCGCGAGCCTTCCAGGTCCGGGAATTCGAAGCCCTCGCGGGCGGAGAGTTCGGTGCGTGCGGTCTCGTCACCCTGCAGCACGATGCGACTCTGCAGATCGAAGCGTTCGGTAGGCGACAGGCGCATGTGGGTCTGCGCGGTGCGGCTCAGGTCAGGCATCCGCGCAGTGCTCCACGATCAGCTGGATCGCGCCACCGCCCCGGTAGTCATCGCTGACCAGCCGGTAGGCGATATGGACGTGGTTGGCCGGCGCATTGCCGGTCCAGCCGCTGAAGTGGATGGCGCTGACCGGCTCGGGGCGGCCCGGCACGCGCAGGCTCAGCTTGAGATGTTTCTCTTTGAGCACCTGCCAGCGCGCCACCTGGAAGTGACCATCGAACAGTGGCTCGGGGAAGCCCTGCCCCCACGGCCCGGCCAGGCGCAGCGCCTCGGCATGGGCGAAATCCAGTTCCTGCGGCAACAGCTCGCCATCGGTCAGCAGCAGCTGCTGCAACGACAGCGGATCGAGCGTGCGCTCCACCACCTCCACGAAGGCCTGCTCGAACGCGGCCAACTGCGCGTGCGGCAGACTGAGGCCGGCGGCCATGGCGTGGCCACCGAATTTATCGATCAGGCCCGGGTGCGCCGCGTTGACCAAGGCCAGCGCGTCACGGATATGGAAGCCGGGGATCGAGCGCGCCGAGCCACGCAGCGAGTCGCCGCCGGGCTCTGAAGGTGCGAACGCGATCACCGGCCGGTGCAGGCGATCCTTCATCTTGGAAGCCACCAGCCCGACCACGCCGGGATGCCATTCGGCATCGAACAGGCAGGCGGCGACCGGGCGCACGCCCTCGGCACTGAGCACCGCCCGCGACACCGCCAGTTCGGCGTCGTCGGTCATCAGCTGCTGGACGGCGCGGCGCTCGGTGTTGATCGATTCCAGCGTCGTGGCGATCTCACGCGCGTGGGCACGGTCTTCGGTGAGCAACAGCTCGATGCCCAGCGCCATGTCTTCCAGCCGGCCGGCCGCGTTCAAACGTGGGCCGAGCGCGAAACCGATGTCACTGCCGGTCAGCCGCGAGGCGTCACGCCCGCTGGCCTCGATCAACGCCTGCAGCCCCACGCACCCCTGCCCGTTGCGCAGCCGGCGCAGGCCGGCCGAGACCAGGGCGCGGTTGTTGTCATCCAGCGCGACCAGATCGGCGACCGTACCCACCGCGACCAGGTCCAGCAGGGTCAGCAGATCCGGTTCCGGCGTCGTGGCAAACGCGCCCTGCTCGCGCAGGTGGCGGCGCAGGGCCATCAATACATAGAAGATCACCCCGACGCCGGCCAGTGCCTTGCTCGGGAAGGCATCGCCACTGATGTTGGGGTCCACGATCGCATCGGCCGGCGGCAGATGTTCGCCCGGCAGATGGTGGTCGGTGACCAGCACCTTCCAGCCGAGTGCCTTGGCCGCATTGACGCCAGCGTGGCAGGCGATGCCATGGTCGACCGTGACCAGCAGACCCGGATTGAGCGGGGCCAGCTCGGCCACCAGCGATGGCGACAGCCCATAGCCATGCAGCATGCGGTTGGGCACCGCGTGCACCACATCGCGCGCGCCGAGCATGCGCAGGCCGCGCACCCCGACCGCACAGGCGGTGGCGCCATCGCAGTCGAAATCGCCGACGATCAGGATGCGTTCGTTGGTGGCGATCGCATCGGCCAGCAGCGCTACCGCGGCCTGCATGCTGCCCAGCAGATCCGGCGCATGCAGCTGGGCCAGCTTCGGCTGGGCCTGCGCGGCATCGGTCACCCCGCGCGCAGCGTACAGGCGCTGCAGCAGCGGCAACATGGAGGACGGCCACTCGCCGACGGCGGCGGCAGGACGGCGCTGGATACGGGGTGCTTCAGACTGGGTCAAAACGGGCTCGATCGATGACGTGCGTGACCATGATACCGCCCTGCCATGGGTAGAGCCGGCCGCTGGCCGGCTGCCGATCGTCGCACTCAGAGGTCGTGCAACTGCACCGGCTTCTTCCAGAACCGCCAGCGCTGGGTCTTGTCGATCTCCACGCGGGCGCCGTCCTCGAAATCCAGCACCAGCCGCTTCAATTCCCCGCGAGCAATCGCCGCCAGCAACGGGCGGATCGCCTCATTGCCCAACTGTTCCAGCGAACGCAGCTGACGCAGGTCCACCAGGGCATCCACGGTCTGCTCGCCATCGGCCTGCAGACCCGCGGCCTTGGCCAGCGCCTGCAGCAGCGCATCGCGGCTGCGGACCTGGGCATGCGCGGTGGTCACGCGCTCCGGCAGCTCACCGCCGCCCCAGAACCACAACGAGTTGATCGCACGTTTGCCGTCGGCCACGCGCTGCTGGTTCCACTCGTGCTGGTGCAACACCACCTGCGCTTCGGTCAGCAGGGCGCGCCAACGGCGGCCCGCATCGCCTTCAGGCAGATGGGCAAACAGATCATCGCCAAGCACTTCATCAGGCTCGGCGAACGCGGGCAGCGTGGTGCCTGGCGGCAGGCGCAGGTACCAGCGTGACGGCACCGGGGCATCCAGCACGAAACCGAACCCGGCAAACAACGGCTGCAACGCCGGCAGCAGATGCATGACATCGGCCAGATCGGGACGCAGGGTATCCCCGTGCCCCATCAGGCGAGCACCGTGCATGTCCGGCACCACGTTGGCCGGATCGGCCCGCAGCCACACCGCCCCGTCGGCATCGCCGACATCCAGCTGGCGGGTCAGGGCGGCGGCAGACCACGCGTCCGGCTGCGTCTGGAAATGCCGACGCAGCTGGGCGCGTTCGCCTGCCTCGGCGCTGCGGCGCTGCGCACGCCCCAGCGCCTTGGCGACGTCATCGGGCAACGGCGCCGCCGGAAACCGGCTGCGTGCCGGCAGCAACAACGTCGCCGTGGCCATCGCCGTCAGTCCAGGTACTGGACGCTGACGATTTCGTACTCGCGCTGGCCGGCCGGTGCGTCGATGGTGACCGCATCGCCTTCCAGCTTGCCGATCAAGGCACGCGCCAGCGGCGAGGAGATCGCGATCAGGCCCAGCTTGATGTCCGCTTCCAGGTCACCCACGATCTGGTAGCGCTTTTCTTCATCGCTTTCCACGTCCGACAGCTCGACGGTGGCGCCGAACACCACCTTGCTGCCGGCGTTGAGCTTGGTGATGTCGATGATCTCGGCATGCGACAGCTCGCCTTCCAGCTGCTTGATGCGGCCTTCGATGAAGCCCTGCTCCTCGCGCGCGGCGTGATACTCGGCGTTCTCCTTGAGATCGCCGTGCTCGCGTGCCTCGGCGATCGCCGCGATGACCTTCGGGCGCTTGACCGACTTCAGGTGGTCAAGCTCTTCGCGCAGACGCTGCGCGCCCTTCAGGGTGATCGGTGCTCTCATGCGTTCAACTCCTTGTGCAGTTCCTGCAGCGACCAGACGGGGCCGGTGCCGCGGAATTCCAGTGATTGCACCAGCGCCATGGCGCCGGCGATGGTGGTCGAATAGGTCACGCGATGCTGCAGCGCTTCGCGACGGATCGAGAAGGAGTCATTGATCGCCGCGCGACCCTCGGTCGTGTTGACGATGTAGACGATCTCGCCGTTCTTGATCGAATCGACGATGTGCGGACGGCCTTCGACCACCTTGTTGACGATCTCGCAGGCCATGCCGTGCTCCTGCAGCCACGCGCCGGTGCCACGGGTGGCCACCAGGGTGTAGCCGCGCTCGAGCAGTGCCTTGGCGACCGGCAGCACGCGCTTCTTGTCCGGGTCACGGACCGAAACGAAGGCCTTGCCCAGCGGCGGTGCCTTGATGCCACCGGCTTCCTGCGCACGCGCGAAGGCGGCGCTGAAGCTGCGGCCCACGCCCATCACCTCACCGGTGGAGCGCATCTCCGGCCCGAGGATCGGATCGACGCCCTGGAACTTGGCGAACGGGAAGATCGCTTCCTTGACCGAGTAGTAGCCCGGCACGATTTCCTTCGTCGCGCCCTGCTCGGCCAGCGTCTTGCCGGCCATGCAGCGCGCGGCGATCTTGGCCAGCGGCATGCCGGTGGCCTTGGAGACGAACGGCACGGTGCGCGAGGCACGCGGGTTCACTTCCAGCAGGTAGACGATGTCTTCGCCGTTCTCGCCAGCCTGGATCGCGAACTGGGTGTTCATCAGGCCGACCACGTTCAGGGCCTTGGCCAGCTCCACCACCTGGCGACGCAGCTCGGCCTGGGTCTCGGCCGACAGCGAGTAGGGCGGCAGCGAGCAGGACGAATCGCCCGAATGCACGCCGGCTTCTTCGATGTGCTCCATCACGCCGCCGATCAGCACGTTGCCGTCCTTGTCGGCAATGATGTCCACGTCCACTTCCACCGCGTTGTCCAGGAAGCGGTCCAGCAGCACCGGCGAATCGTTGGAGACCTTCACCGCGTCGCGCACGTAGCGGGCCAGATCGGATTCGCCGTAGACGATTTCCATCGCGCGGCCGCCCAGCACGTAGCTCGGGCGCACCACCAGCGGGTAGCCGATCTCGCGCGCCAGCAGCAGGGCTTCCTGGTCGTTGCGGGCGATGCGGTTCGGTGGCTGCTTCAGGCCGAGCTTGTCGACCAGCTGCTGGAAGCGCTCGCGGTCTTCCGCCAGATCGATGGAGTCCGGCGAGGTGCCGATCACCGGCACACCGTTGGCTTCCAGCGCGCGCGCCAGCTTCAGCGGGGTCTGGCCACCGTACTGGACGATCACGCCCTTGGGCTGTTCCAGCTCGACGATCTCCAGCACGTCTTCCAGCGTCAGCGGCTCAAAGTACAGGCGGTCGGAGGTGTCGTAATCGGTGGACACGGTTTCCGGGTTGCAGTTGACCATGATGGTTTCATAACCATCCTCGCGCAGCGCCAGCGCGGCGTGCACGCAGCAGTAGTCGAACTCGATGCCCTGGCCGATGCGGTTCGGACCGCCGCCCAGGATCATGATCTTGTCGCGGTTGCTCGGCGCCGCTTCGCACTCGTCCTCATAGGTCGAGTACAGGTACGCGGTGCTGGTGGCGAACTCGGCGGCGCAGGAATCCACGCGCTTGTACACCGGGCGCACCTTGTGGGCACGACGCAGCGCGCGCACGGCCGCTTCGTTGGTGCCGGTCAGTTCGGCCAGGCGGGCATCGGAGAAACCGGCGCGCTTGAGCTTGCGCAGACGTGCCGCATCCAGCGCGTCGATGCCGTCGGCGGCCACCTCGGCTTCGGCTTGGATGATCTCTTCGATCTGGTCCAGGAACCACGGGTCGATGTGCGAGAGCGCGAACACCTCTTCCACGCTGAAACCGGCGCGGAACGCATCACCCACGAAGAACAGGCGCTCCGGGCCCGGGGCCTTGAGCTCGCGCTTGATGGTGGTGATGTCGTCTTCGTTGGACAGGTCCAGACCGGTCGGGTCCAGGCCGATCTTGCCGGTTTCCAGACCACGCAGCGCCTTCTGCAGCGACTCCTGGAAGGTGCGGCCCATCGCCATCACCTCGCCCACCGACTTCATCTGGGTGGTCAGGCGCGCATCGGCCGCCGGGAACTTCTCGAAGGCGAAGCGCGGGATCTTGGTGACGACGTAATCGATCGACGGCTCGAACGAGGCCGGGGTCAGGCCGCCGGTGATCTCATTCTTCAATTCGTCCAGGGTGTAACCCACGGCCAGCTTGGCCGCGACCTTGGCGATCGGGAAGCCGGTGGCCTTGGAGGCCAGCGCCGAGGAACGCGACACGCGCGGGTTCATTTCGATCACGACCACACGGCCGGTGGTCGGGCTGATGCCGAACTGCACGTTCGAACCGCCGGTATCCACGCCGATCTTGCGCAGCACGGCGATGGAGGCATCGCGCAGGCGCTGGTATTCCTTGTCGGTCAGGGTCTGGGCCGGGGCCACGGTGATCGAGTCACCGGTGTGCACGCCCATCGGGTCCAGGTTCTCGATCGAGCAGACGATGATGCAGTTGTCGGCGGTGTCGCGCACCACCTCCATCTCGAACTCCTTCCAGCCCAGCACCGACTCTTCCACCAGCACTTCGGTGGTCGGCGACAGTTCCAGGCCGCGGGTCACGATATCGACCAGCTCTTCGCGGTTGTAGGCGATGCCGCCACCGCTGCCGCCCAGGGTGAAGCTGGGACGGATGATGGTCGGGTAGCCGACGCGGGTCTGGATGTCGATCGCTTCTTCCAGCGTGTGCGCGACCGCAGCGGACGGGCACTCCAGGCCGATCTCACCCATGGCCACGCGGAACAGCTCGCGGTCTTCGGCCATGCGGATCGCATCGCGCTTGGCGCCGATCAGCTCGACGTTGTACTTCTCCAGCACGCCGTTGTCGGCCAGGTCCAGCGCGCAGTTCAGCGCGGTCTGGCCGCCCATGGTCGGCAGCAGCGCGG